>JAABUS010000326.1_pt1 | contig 122121 bp, 107 predicted proteins | sample 5560161 | NCBI WGS metagenome assembly JAABUS01 (sample SAMN10711885, study PRJNA513376) | rock metagenome | isolation source: Antarctica rocks | place: Antarctica: Victoria Land, Trio Nunatak nord | collected 2016-01-04
TTTGCTTGGCTCGTTGGTTGGGCCGGGGCTATCATTGGGATGCAACAGATATGGTATCAGGGGCCTGTTGCTTTGAAGATTGGGGGGTATGGAGGCGATATTGGGGCGTGGATGTCGATTGCGTTTGCGGGTATTGTGTACCCGGGGTTGAGGTATCTGGAGTTGAGGAAATTTGGAAGGTAGTTATGGGGGAAGGAAGAGGAGGGTGGAGGAAGAAGCGGATGATTAGCGGAAGGATAGATTTACACAGGTGGCCTTGTCCTTAACCACCCATGCCACATAGAACTAGCGCCGAGATTTCACGCTCATGCCATCAGCCCTAATGAGGCCTGCACTTAGCACTCGCACTCATAGGTTTCTATTCCGTAGATACCGTCCATAGCACCGAACAAGAGGTCTTCTTAATGCAGTGTTTCCTGAGTTTTTCAATGTGCCGTCGCTCTGCTGCATATAGTCTTGCTCCGTTAATATGTTTATGAATCCCCCCGAGTTCGCCTGGAAGAATCCTTCTCTTGCTGTTTCCTCAAAAAAGATAATAACCAATCAATCTGATACATCTCACCATGAGCACCGTGGATAGGAAATATCGGCAGGGCTGGGTCCCTGAGCCCAGCCTCAATTTTCGCAGGATAACCCAGTCCTGGAATCAAGATATCGTCCTGTTCATGATAGAGATATCGCTTCTGGACCCAAACACCTGTGGAGTGTGGGAAGCTGGGTAGAGCGTGCTGAGCGTGCTAGAGCCAAGCTTGTTGAAATTGGTGATACCTACCATTACCCAGCGTTTGGGGTGGAGTCGTGACACTTCCAAATTGGAAGAGATATGGCTCGGGAATGAAGAGTAACCAAAAGCAGTCAAATTCTGGTGGAGGCTTTTTCAGAAGTACCGATCTCGCGGAGACTAAGGGTATCTTAGCAATGATTAGGGTGAGTACAAGTCATTTGCGATAAAATTGTAGTCCTAGACTTAATGTATGACTTTCTCAACGAGTTCAAGGCGGTAGAAAACATCGTTGTAGAGACCTGGTAGAAATTGAAAGTGTAAGGTACTTGTCCCAGTGCTAGTGCGTTTGAGACGTTCGTTGTTGGATCCATATCAAATGACAGTTTGAGATCTCGATTAAGTTTAGTGCCGTATTTATGTTAGATATCTAACGGGTCCAAGACAGGCAGTGAGAAAACAATACTCTTATTTCCATCTCTTGTATATCAACAATGAGAGCTGCTAAAGCTACGAGCTTGGTCGATAAGCTGTAGATATACTTGTTGTCTACAAGTTTGCTCTAGCGAACCTGTCGTCAAACTACATCATTACCTCTATATTGCGATTATCGCGAGATGGTTTATTCGGATCTCGCTAGCCAATTCGACACGCCAAGCCCAAAGTCCGCAATCCAAAATCCTCAACTTCTCCATGTCGGGCTATGAAAGTTACCACACAAACTGCTGAGGTGCTAGCGTGAAGTATCGCGATTTCGAAATTTCTACCAATAATGACAACAGCCTACCCACCCCACCGCTTCCACTCCTCCACCAGCATTCCCCCCACTCACGCCCTCACCCTTCTCTCCGCCTACCTCTCCGCCACAGCCACAGATCCCTCTCTGCACCCCAACGCTCTTCACACCGACAATGGCCCGATCGCGCCCAGCGCAGGCGCGAATACGGGACTGGTGCTGCACAATCTCCGGCGCGTAGAAGCTGGACTGAGGGGGGAGCAATTGGGACCGGATCTGAAAGGGCAGGGTGATGAGGGTGGGGCTGATGAGGGTGGGACTGTGGTGGGTATGCCGAGCGAAGGGGAATTGAGTGGGCAGAAGGATGTGGAGATGGATGGGTGGCAGGATAAAGAGGAGTATGAGCGGGAGCAGTATGTGGTGCAGGGTGATATTGGGGAGAGGGATAATGGGGTTGATGGGGGCTTTGAACGAGAAGCGGGGCAGGTGCCGAAGATTAAGGCTTCGAAGGTTAGAAAGGATGTGGATTCCAGGAAGAAGGCGAAGAAGGAGAGAAGGTTGGAGGAGAGGCAAAAGAGAGCTGACTGTTTGAAGAGGCTGAAGAATGCTGAGGACTGAGTGAACTGGACTTCCTCGACTGCAGGCATCTATGCAAAGAGCGGGACGAATATCCAAGCGCTGGAGAACGCTCAAACGAGAAAAGACTTTTCTATCCTACAGCTCTCTATCTGAAGCTTTGATGGGCTTCTCGCTATCCGCCTCCTTTCCGTCGGCCTTCTTCTCGCTAGCGACCCATCCGAGCGCTCCCAGTCTCTCTGGCAAGATGGGATGCGAGAAGTGATAGCTCGAATACATCCAATCGGCGTCCATGGTGCTGAGGTTCTGGATTTGCAGCTTTATCAGAGATTTTGCTAGCTCTGTTGAGTAACCTAGCTTTACGGCAAATTCATCTGTGAAGGTCAGTGCCGAGCAAATGTGAGACGGAAAGGGGACTTACCAGCTTGGAACTCGAAGGTTCTGCTGAGGATATTCATCAAGAGTTTCACTACCGTGTCCATTGGTGCGAGAGCGTCGGAGAAGAGGATGAATCCAATTATGATTGGGAACTCCGTATGGAAACCGAAGGATTGGTACAGAGAGCGGTTGTTGATGAAGACGGAGAAGAGGGCGAAGATGTAGAACATGTGGAACTGGGCAATACCGAATAGCTTAGTGGTGTGACCCAAGCTCCAATGCCCAAGCTCATGTGCCAATACAGCAACCACCTCCTCTGTCTCGCTCTTCTCAATGAGAGTGTCGTAGATAACGATATGTTTCTTCCAGGGCAAGCCATAGAAGTACGCGTTGCTGTGCGCACTTCTCTTGCTACCGTCGATGACATATAGCTCCTTTAGTGGGAAGTTCAACCTCTTTGCCAAACCCTCCACACCTGTCTTCAGCTTTCCGGGTTCCAATGGAGATAGCTTGTTGAATAGTGGCAGGATGAAGATTGGGTAGATGGTGATAGCGAACATCTGAACCCCAATCGCGAACAGCCAGAGATAATAGAAGAACTGGTTACCAGCCTGTTGCACAATAGCCAAGAAACCACTCAGTAACGGCGCTCCGAATACGACCATGAGAGCCTGCCCCTTGATCATGTCCATGACCCAAAGCTTGACTGTCTGCTTGTTGAACCCGAATTTCTCTTCAAGGACGAATGTGCCATAGTATGCGGTTGGTAGATTGAGGACTGTAGTGATGATGTTGAATGTGAAGAAGAAGATGAGGGTGTGCACGATCTCGCCAGAGTATTTGGTAGAGACGTATTGAGTGAGCCATACGCCTGTCAAGGCCCATAGTTTCGGTAGCAGGTCATAGTAGATGAAGCCAACATTCTGAACTTGGCCGTATAAACCTGACACGAAGCCAAATTGTGCTTTTGCTCGACCGTACGCCTATGAGTTCCTTAGCTAAGCCAATCATGCTCGAGAGGAGAATGCATACCTGACTCTTGTCAAAGACCTCTTGTGAAACTTCCCCTTCTAGTGCTTTCGGTGGCTTCTTCTGCTGTAAGACTTGGTATTGACGGAGCGAGAGGAAGCCTTCGAAGAGATACTGTCCAAGCTCGAAGCCAATAATGAGTTTCTTCCAAGGGAACCCAGGCCTGTCGAGGAAGCGTCCTAGACGCTATATCTACTGATTAGTGACATCTTCTATGGATTCAGTGGGAATTCAGGATTACCTGAAGGAGGTCCATGATCGAAGGATGTCCAAATCGAGTAATGGGCGAAGGAGAAAGGTTCATCGTCAAGATGCGCGGCGAGATCTGTCTTTATCCTACATCTGTTTCGTCGCGTATCATGTCGCGTATCTAAGATCGCTTGATCGCAGGACCAAATTCTTTGTGGCAGCTTACCACGTCATTATCAAAATAATTGGCAAGGTGGGGCCCCTAAACGAGCCCCTAAACGAGCCCCTAAGCGAGCCCCTAAAGGGCCCTGAGAGTGGTTTTAGGCGCGCATTGGGGGAGCTCCGGGGGACGGCTCCCGGGCAACCCTAGGGCCCACCTTGCCAATTATTTTGATAATGACGTGCTTACCTCTTGGACGCTGTCCAAACCGGTCGTACAGGTCAAGAATTCACACAACGCAAGGCAAACAATCACCGACACTTGAGGGATGCCCTGATGACCACATTTCGAGTCTGTACCTATACGGGGAATACGCTCTCAAAGATGGAGCAACTCAAGACTGCAAATATCGAGAAACAACTACCCATGGAACGATGAGCATTTAAGCCACAATGAACGGATCATTTGGAAAGAAGATGACGTCCACCAAAATTGATGGTACAGGAACCAATGCCAACGGTACCCTGAAGGCGAAACCAAAGATGGACAGGAAGCCCTCGTCGCCCATGAGCCCAGCCTTCATGACCTCTGCGCCGGGTAAAGTCATTGTCTACGGAGAACATGCTGTGGTACATGGAAAGGCAGCAATGGCTGCGGCTATCTCTCTACGTTCATACTTGCTTGTCACAGCGCTGTCAAAGTCCCATCGAACAATCTCCCTCAGATTCCCAGACATAGGGCTCAATCATACATGGGATATTGATGATCTACCGTGGTCCAAATTCTCGCACCCATCAAGAAAGAAGATGTACTATGACCTTGTGACTGCTCTCGATCCTGACCTTGTCGAAGCCATGCAGCCCCATCTCATCTCCGTCTCTCCCAAAGCATCTGGCGAAAACAAAAAGATCCACCAAGCCGCAGCCTCAGCCTTCCTCTACCTCTTCCTATCCCTCGGCTCCCAAACCTTCCCCGGCTGCATATACACCCTCCGTTCCACCCTCCCAATAGGCGCAGGACTCGGCAGCAGCGCCAGCATAAGCGTCTGTCTCAGCTCCGCGCTCCTACTCCAAATACGCACTTTAGCCGGTCCCCACGAAGACCAACCCGCAGACGAAGCTGAATTGCAACTCGAGCGCATCAACCGCTGGGCATTTGTTGGTGAAATGTGCATACATGGCAACCCCAGTGGCGTCGACAATACCGTCTCCACGGGCGGAAAAGCAGTCTTGTTTAAGCGAGGCGACTACTCCAAACCACCCACCGTCACACCCCTGCGTAATTTTCCCGAGCTCCCTCTCCTACTCGTGAACACGCGCCAACCGCGCTCAACAGCCACCGAAGTAGCGAAAGTCGGCGCGTTGAAGAAAACCCATCCTGTGGTGACAGACTTGCTTCTTAACGCCATCGAACAAGTAACAAAATCAGCTCACGAACTCATAATCTCCCCCGACTTTGATGAGAAAGATTCTCAGACTACGGAGACCCTCGGCACCCTCATGAACATAAATCACGGCCTCCTCGTCTCCCTTGGAGTTTCTCACCCACGCCTCGAGCGTATACGTGAATTGGTCGATATAGTCGGCATAGGCTGGACGAAACTCACCGGAGCCGGCGGCGGTGGAAGTGCCATCACTCTAGTAAAGCCAGACGCATCTCCCGAAAAGCTGAAACAACTCGACTCTCGGCTCGAAGCAGAAGACTTTGAGCGCTTCAACACGACGCTCGGCGGCGATGGCGTGGGCGTCCTCTTCCCCGCCGTCTTGAGACACGAGGAAGCAGAGGAGGGCGGCGAGGAGATAGATCAGGAGAAGTTCCTTGAGGCAGAAGGTGAGGAAGGGGTAGAGCAGCTGGTAGGAGCTGGGGGAGGACAAAAGAGAGAGGGTTGGAAGTTTTGGAGGGTAGCGTAGCGGGGGTGATGGCTGTAGGATACCGCGCATTGCATGTAAATAGAGAGGCTCGTCACCTCTGAAGTCTCACGACAAGCTAATAGGGACAGAACTGCTTTTTGCTGAAGGATCGACTCGACGGATGCCTTACAGCTTGGCTCGGTGCAGTCTCTCTTCTGAGAGTCAACTCTCACATTTCGATCCCCTCTGCCTTGCTAACGCGTGTTGCAAGAACGGTAGTTGAGATACGAATGGAGGAACAACCCCAACGAAATCAACGATTGTTATACCGTGTACCATGTACTCCCATTCGCAGGAGGCTCGCCTGATTTGTACAATTGCAAATTATTTTCCGTCTTCCTGATCCCTTCTACTGCTGAGCAGTGAGATGGAAGCCGAGGGACTCTTGAAACGCTTCAAAAGCGGAGCATTAATGTCGGGCTCTAGGGACGGACCGCTCAAACTCTGTACTTTTAAGGTACCTATACAACAGTACGAGTAGCTTGCTGCCGTCGAGTGCTTAAAACGGACACAGTGTTTACTTACTTCCTAGAATATCGAATTGGGCATGCAACATCTCGTTGGAGCGGTGATGTATTTGCGTCATTGCGATGGGAATTGATTGATCGATTATGAGTATCGGAAGGAGCTCGGTCTTACACTGCCCTCTATTGCTCAACAATGTGCCAATGGGTGCTTCGACCCGATTTGAGCTCTCCAATCAGACGAATTGGGTAATGTACCCATGGGGGGACGAGGTGCAGTACACTAAGCCAGTCTAGTGCATGGCTGGCACACACCTACATATTGTCCAATAGAAGTAGGACTTTCGCCTATCCCACTGGGCAGCACATGGCGCTTTTCCGATATTTTCTTTCCAATCCTAACTCTGTTTCTCTGGCTTATTTTGCTCTCTGCATTTACTCCAGAATCCGATCACACCTCCGTACAATGGCGCCTTCCCCTCAAGCATTGAGCGAGCTTCCACTTCCCGCAGCAGACTACAATAACCTACCATATGTTCAGGATGTGCATGAAGTCACCAAGACGTGCGATGCTGAAGCCGCTAGGGAGAACCTGTTAAGGCTTATCTCTGATCACGGCTTAAGCGACGTCTTCTCCATCCATCTACTTCACAAGCACTTCGATGTACCAGAGGCACATGTCATGGTATATGAGACAGTTAGCGATCCCAGTCACCCTACATATCAGGTCATGGCTCCTCGGAAGCCTGAGAATATGCCCTCTCTACGCGCGAAATACTTCTTCGTTGCGTCTGACGGCACCATGAAGGCGTACGAATACACTGCAGACCCTCAGCCGGACATTGTCGAGCATGTCGATTTCTGCTCGATGTTGTGGGAAGAGATTCATAGGCTTCGCATGCAGGACATCTTCTCTGTCGGAGTGCGACCCTACTTCTCGCTCTCTAATTATACCGAGATCGAAATTCCTCACGCTCAAGCTACTGTCTTCGTCGAGAATTTGGACATGGCTGGCAGCATCGAAACGGATTGGGCAAATTCTTCCCAGCGTTGGGACGAAGGGCTACCATTGAGCCAGGCATCAACTATCAAAGGACGATGCCGTTTTGGTCACAAACGCCATAGCAGTATCAGTCCAGAAAGCATGGCTAAAGATGAATGCGGCAATGATGTTTTGTATCTGGATGGAAAGTGTCTGCCTGCAGGCTGTGGAGTCTTCAATGTCTTGACGAGCGCCATGGATTACGTGTCAGTGGTTTAGCACTCTAGTCTCCAGATCTCTAAATCGCTGCGTCACCTGGTGGAGCTTCTGTAGAGTTTTGTGAGCCCGCTTTAGTCTGCGGTGTTGGGAATCTGCATGGTAACTTGATTTGTTTTCAATACTGTGCGATTGTCCCAGCTTCAAGCAGTCGCTCTCAGACGCGCACTCACCACCGTATAATCTGAGCCTCCCTATGGGACGGGCGCTGGGGTCTCGTACTTACCAAAATTGGATGATCAGGAAGCGGGGCGCTTATGTCTATCAAAGCGGATGTATCGATACCAGGAATACCATTCGCTACCTGCTAAGTAGGGGTTTTCATTGGCTGTAGATGTGACGCTAACTCTGGTGGGTGCGAACGCCGATCATAACCGAGAGGGATTGCACGGTGGGCTGGGGGCTGGGTAAGGCAGCTTCCTCCAATTTCGAGCTGCACAGCCAATATTGATCGACGATACCGCATAGGCTGGCATTGTTGCCTCAGTACAATACGATGAAGCGCTCGCTGCTAGCAGATCTCCATTCCAATTAGACGAGTCTCTTTTAAAGGATGACAAGCTTCAACTTTGTCTCGTCTTCGTGTGTATTACTGTGAGATTGAGAGCATGCTTCAAAGTTCGGAAAATGGAGACAGCTCCCGTTGCGGACATAGGTCTAACTGTATTGCACAAACCCTCGATTGAGGAGGCAATTGTCGAGTAAGCCGTACTTTCCTCCGTCCTCCAAATGAGACTTACCCATAAGGATACTTTCCAACGCAAGCCGGGTGTCACTAGAACTATGAATACAGTAGACTCCATCAACATTTTCCGATTCGACTCGTCTGGGGAACGAAGAGCTAATAGCCATCACACGCAGTATTGTATTCGTACATGGTCTGCAAGGCCATCCCCAACGTACTTGGACAAAGAAGATTGGCAGTCGCTCAGACAGCTTAGAGCAGCTCACCATTTCCAAAAAAGGATGGAGGCTACTTTTCAGACACAAACCCAAACAAGTGTCCAAGATCGAGCAGCCAGTCTCCAATACTCAGACCTCCATTGAAATATTTTGGCCCAGAGACCTTCTATCTAGCGATTGCCCAAACGCTCGCATACTAACATTTGGTTATGAATCCGCTGTTGCAACATTCTTTGGCGACGCTGTGAATCAGAATAATATCTCTGCCAATGCCAAGAACATGCTTTACGCATTGACGAGGCATCGGAGGGACTGCGTTAGTGGCTAGTTCCTGAACATCCTTCCTTGTACCCATCTCATAGATATTTCTTAGCTTAATGGGACTAACACCTCATCCAGCAAAGCAGACCTCTGATACTAGTCGCATATTCGCTCGGTGGTACGTCGTGTGATCCCGCTCGTTCCTTACTTCTCAAATATTTCCCCTAACCAGTCATCTCAACATGCATTACTGAGTCAAGCCAGGCATTCTAGTCAAAGAAAAACGTGTTACCTCATAAAGGTCACCTCGTCAAATCGATTGCTAAACTCTCCGTCCATCTAGGCGCTCCGTAGAGCAGAAGTTGCGGAAGATGTGGAGCTCAAGGCGTTTCAATCATCATTGAGTGCCATAATATTTCTAGGCACGCCACATCGAGGGAGCGGATATGCCCAGATGGGTGAAGTGATTCGCCGCGTTGCAGCTGCGACTGGTATAGACACAAGTAATCGGAACTTACGCACGTTACTTTTTGATAGCCCTGAACTTGAGACGGCCCGAGAAGAATTTACTCGCCAATGGAGGCAAGGACGGTTCGTGGTCAAGACTTTTCAGGAGGCAAAGGGTTTCAAAGGCTTTCAGGGTCTGAACGAGAAGGTAATCGTGAAGCCATGCCAAGAGACACGGGGACAGGATCTTATGGCGTCTAGGTAGTTCCAGACTTCTCATCTTCGCTGGACGATCCGCGTGAGAGGGCGGAACACATAAACGCAAATCATATGGAGATGTGCCGGTTTTCGAGTCGGTTAGATCCTGGCTATGTGCAAGTAGGTGGAGAGCTTATCAATATGGTGGAAAGTGTACGCCAAGAGCAGCTTGAACCGCAGACGATATCTGAGCATGAGCCCGAGAGTAAGGAAAGCAAATTCCTGTGTTCAGACAATTCCTTGGCTAAGAAGAGTATCACACTAGATGTCAGGCCTCTCTCGGACGATGAACAAGGTGACCCTGTCAGAGCATATAAGAAAGAATGATCCGGTCTGCTAAGCCCTGTCACAGGATGCCTTCAGTCTCTATCGTTTCTCGAGATCGATTCGCGGTTCTTCAGCATCCACAAAGCTCTCGACGGGACTTGTCAATGGCTGATTCGAAAGCCGGAATATAATGCTTGGGTCGATAGCGGACCGTCTGACGAATCTACCAGGCTCCTCTGGATCAAAGGCAAGCCGGGAGCAGGCAAGTCTACGATGATGAAGAACATGGTTTCACAAATCCAATCACAGGAACATGAGAACAAGCCCCTTATTCTAAGATTCTTTTTCAATGGTCGAAGTCCCAGTAGACTTGAAATGACGATGCAGGGCTTATTTCAGTCCCTTATAAGCCAATCTTTACAACAAGACCGGCACCTTCTTCAGACGTTCCTGCCATTATATCGGCGAAAGATCAATATGCATGGCACTGACTGGGTGTGGCACGCCGAAGAGCTGAAGGAGGTCTAAAGGGATATATGTCTCCATCAGTGTAGAAGCCCTCTCTTCGTGGTACTCGATGCGCTGGACGAATGCGATGCGGGTGATGTAAGGGAGATTGTCGAATTTTTCCAAGATCTGCTTCGCTCGCCAGCGCCAGAAGTTGCGGTCATCAGAGTCTGTCTTTCCAGTCGGTATTATCCCACAATTCACGTCGAAAGCTGCCTCGAGATACACCTAGACAAGCACAACAAGCCTGATATTATCAGATATATCGAGCGTTGGCTGCAACCAAATGATATCGTGCCAAGCCTTAGACGCCTGGCCACTGAGATCCTTAAAAGAGCCTCGGGCGTCTTCCTGTGGGTTGTTCTTGTAGTCGATACTCTGATCAAAGCACGAGACGAAGGAGAAACCATGCAACGCATGTTGCAAATTGTCCAGGACCTTCCAAAACAGTTGAACGATCTCATACGACAAATCTTGCTAGCCATCAAGGATGATCAACGGTATGATGCTTTACACATCATGCAATGGGTCTCTTTCTCACAAAGACCGATGAGCACAACGCAGCTCCGATTCGCTCTAGAGATTGGGAGAAATCCAGAATACAAGTCACAGCAGGAAGTAACGTTTTCGCCAACTTTCATCTCTTCAGACGGTCAGATGGAAAAAGCGGTTCGAGCACGGACAAAAGGCCTAGTCGAAACGAAGCGACACGATGCTGGAAGCCCAAGCTTGGAGGATGGTGAGGGAGCCCCTAGAGATCAGGTGAATTTTATTCATAGCTCGATCAAAGAGTTCCTGTTACATCATCAAGGTTTTGCGATCCTGGACAGCTCACTAGGTGAGTCACCAAGCGTAGAGAGTCAACGCCATCTTGCTACGACATGCATCAATTACCTAGGCTACACGGATTTTCCCGAGTTACCTATAGTCACCGCTGATGCCGAGCCAATTGCGTTTCAAGAAGCGACAGAAATGCACAGATCCTTGTGCGATTCATTCTGCTTTCTTGGATATTGCGTTGATAGCGTCTTTGGCCATATAGCCGAAGCCATGTTCTCCAGTGGATCTACCCCGTCGTCCCAGGAAGCCATGTCTAGCATGGAACGCTCTTTCAACATCTGGAGGCGCTTGGCTGACCTGAATCTTGTACTCAAACATATCGAGCGACGTGGGTCAAGTACTACCTTTGCACATGTGGCCACGGAATTCCGTATGATAGATTGGGTCTTGGCATTGATTCGACTGGGTTACAATGTCAACACTATTTGAAGTCGTTACTGGACTCTACTCCAGACTGCCGCAGTGATGGGCCACGAGGAATTAGTCGACCGTCTGCTCGAGAACGGAGCTGACGCTTGCATATATGGAGGAGGGAGGTTTGGCAATGCATTGGCTGCCGCGGCTTTCAGCGGCAAAACTCCAATTGTCCGTGCAATACTGGCCAGAGGTGCTGATGTGAATGCTGGAGAAGGGGAATATGGTACTGCGCTTCAGACGGCTGCACAGCTTTCAGACACCAACGAAGATACTGTAAATTTCCTGTTGGAGGCTGGAGCCAACGTCAACGCGAAAGAAGGCCGGTATGGCGATGCTTTGCAGGCAGCTGCATTTGCTGGTAGCAAGAATGTCGTCAAGCGGCTTTTGGGCTGTGGTGCACGAGTCAATGCAAAGGGAGGGGAGTACGGCAGCGCCATCCAAGCAGCTGCTTCACAGGGTCATGAGGCTATTGTTACGCTACTACTTGCCAACGGCGCCGATACTCATACTGAGGATGGGGATCACGGCTCAGCTGTGATGATTGCAGCTTGCGAGGGGCATAAAAACATAGTCAGGCACCTGCTCGCCCTGGAGCTGCTTAAAGACCAAAGCCTGTCTAGAGAGACAATCGACTTTTCAGAAGGTTTAGAGCAGCGCATCGCAGAAATTATGGCCACGGCCCTTACCGTGAACAACTATCATAACGCTTTGGGTGAAGGAGACTTGCCAACAATGCGAGCAATATTGACCGCAGGCCTTGATGTGAATGTGAGAGGCGGCGAGTTCAGCTCCGCTTGGCATTCTGCGGCGTTCGAGGGGAAGGCTGATGCCATGGAGATCTTACTTACACAGCCAAACATCAAACCGGACATGCGAGACTGGTGTGGTCGTAGTGCATTGTGGAATGCCGCCGGCGGAGGGCATGTGTCAGTAATGCAAATATTGCTCCGTACGAACCTGGTAGACTTGATAACTAAGACCGAGGATGGGCGAAATTTGCTCTGGTGGCCTTGTCACAATGGTTTGGTGGACGTTGTAAAGGTGCTTCTTGAGAAAGAGGTCAACCCTTACGAGGAACATCTGGATGGGCTTTCTCCTGTCATGATGGCCGAAAAAGAGAAACGGTCGGCTGTGCTCGAATTATTGTTGCTAGTATCTACTAGTCATTAAGGTAATGTTGGCCCCCAATTAAAGCGCGATGAAGGTTCGGCACAACAAACCTGCAAACTGTACCAAAAGCCCAATAACCCCCAAATGTGCATTCATCGCACCCCCCTACGTCCTTTGATCTCTGCTATTGCATTCCTGCGGTGCGGGCTATCTGCAAATAGCGCCACTATCAAATCCACTAATTCCTGAGTATCGAATTCCAGTCCCAATTCTCCTTCCGTCCAGAGGTACTTGATGTCCACCAATGACGACTCTAGAATGTTAACCAAATACTGGAATTTCAACCAGTGCGGCGTGTAGAGCGCTGTGAGCGGAATGTGAGTATCTTGTCCATCATTATGGCCGGCTGGGCTGGAATGTGCTGTTGGTAAGAAGAGATCTTCGAGCGCAGCAATACGATTGCTATAGGTAGTGAGCTGTTGGGACTCGGGCTCTGAGATATCGGGCATGTCTTCGATATCGACGATGACTTTGTTAGTGACTGTAGATAGTAACGAACCCAGTGATTGGAGTAGAGCAGAGTGGGAGAGGACGGCTTTCCATTCTTTGTTGAGGTCGCGCAAGCGGTCAACGGTCGAGGCAACGGCTATGTCGCATTCTTGCTTGAATGGATGCTCGGTGCAGTTCGTGAAACCTTGGGCGCCGTCGAGAAGATCCGTGATAATGGTCCTCTGGGATTCCATTTCTTTGGCGTAGGCGCGTTTGCCGAAGGTTTCTAGAGCGAGGATATGGGTATCTAGCTTGAGGTTGTAGGCTGTTCTCGACTGAATCTGTTTGCCTGAAGCTGTAGTCTGATGTGAACCAAGGCCTTGGAGACGCTCGGCGAGCCAAATGCTGTCATTGTAGAGGAACATGGGTCCACTTGGAAGCCGTAAGTAGCTCGAGGAAGCACTAGCGCGATACATAGCTAGGATAAGGCCAGGTAGGGAAAGTAGATTTGGAGCGGCGGCGGTAATGGGTGAGTCTGCATAATCTGTTGTCTCGAGTCTCTCGGCGTCAGAGACAACTTGCATGATGATCGCCAGGATTTCTCTGGGGAGAGAAGTGATGTTATAAGTCTCTGTTAGCGTGACTTCTCGCCCAGCTTTTCGAGGTACATCAGGTACTCCGTTGCTTTTTGGCTTCCTCGGACTGGATTTCTTAGATTTTGGGAGCTTGTGAGACTCCTCGCCTTCATTTTCGTCGTTCCATCCCCACGCTTCGGCTTCATCAGCAGCAGCTCCTGGGTTCTCTTCGCTTTCTTGCTCGTTAGTATCTTCCTTCTCCTCATTAAGGCCCCAAGCACTGACGTCCTCCTCGTCCTCGACTTGTGCTGCTGCGTTGGCGCCTGACGGGCCAGCTTTTTCCTTAGGCGAGGTTGGCTCTTCATCCGACCACCCAGCGTCCCAATCATCGCCCCCTGCATTACCGGCGAAGATTTCGCCATTTCGTGAAAGCCTTTGTGTCTCCACACGTTCGACGGTCTCCACAGTTCCAAATCCTTGAGAAAGCAGGCTACGAACTCGGTCAAGAGAAATCTCTTGTCGCTTTCTAAGCCAAATATCTGGTATACTCTGTGTCCAATCTCGCAGTTCCCGTTTGCCCGGCCATTTGCATGCATCCAGCTTCACGAAAAAATGTTGTACCAGCGACATTGTATCTTCAAAATCTTCCAAGCCATCAAGCTCTTCTGGAACTGCTGAAGCAAGCCAGGTTGATATAAGTCGAGAGACAAGACGCGGCATCAAAAGACTGGCTAGAGGCTCAACGATAGGCGACGGCAGTTGAGAGCGAAGAAAATCAATGATCGAGTCTATGTCGGAGAAAAGTGCTTGCGCACTGAGATCTGACGAGGAGCCAGACGTAGAGATATGATGGTCATCAACCACTAATGAGCACACAGTACCACTTACGTCTACTTGGAAGCGAGGTGTAAGTATGATGGACTCAATGTCCTTGAAAAGCTGCTGCACGATGTCGTCAAACAAATGCATTTTCGTCATAGCATCGACCAAAGAGGTCATGTTGGTGGAGGAGCCTGGACAGTATTTAGTGAAGGGTAAAGAATTGCAAAGCAATAGCGTACTCTGAGAGTTCTGCTTGATCGCGATCGATGACCTGGCTGGATCGACGTGAACAAAGTCTTTCCAGCATTTTGTCAACTTCTCAATCACATGCTCTCGAAGATCCGCGAGTTTGGCCCCGAGGACGCCAGCTATCCTCGTACTCCGGGAGACCCATAAAGAAGCAAGATCTTCTTCTACCTGACCCAGGAGGTCCACAGCTTCCAATAGTCGGTCATCAAGTGAAGCCCTCTGTGCGAGATTCAGCGTCCTCTGTATAGCCTGTAGCCGTTCCAAGACCGTCCCCAAGCTTTGATTGAAGGCCACCTCGCCATTCAGTAGATTCACTTTACTAGCAGCATCATTGAACTCTTCGTCCAGCACTTCGCCCTGTTGAGCCTGTTCGACAATTTTTCGAGCTATCTCCTGAGACTTCAGGATGTCGACACGTAGCCGCTTGGCTTGGGAGATCCAGCCATCAATGTCTGCCGCAGTGTTTCTGCTATTCTGCCTAATGGAGGCCTGGATATACTTAGCTCAGCAAGCTTTGGTAGCGTGCTAGGTGGAGGCTGCAGACCTTCACATTTTCTTGCGCTTGCTCTATGAGCTTTGAGACCTCTGGGAGGGTTGAGGAAGGGAGTTCAGCAGAGATCACCTCCTCAGACTCTGGATAACTCCCGGTCTGCACATGCTCCAGGACCGCCTGCCCGTACTGCTGATGTGTAATACGCGATGACATGGTGGACTCTTGAAAGGATGCTCCAGGCGCACAGGAAATCCAGAGCCACACTCGCGCTCTTCCGCAGGGCTGAATGTCTTGGCGGTTACGGTCCTCCAAACCACCGTATTTTCCTTTTCTTGTACCTTCGTTCTAATCTTTCAGGTTTTCTTTTTGTAAGTATCGATGCTGTACCCGCAGAAAAAAGACTCGTTTGGTAGAGATTGGGTTGCGCTCGCTATAGTAGCCTAAAGACTACTTCATTCACGCTACGAATATGTGGTCTTTGACCGGCTTGAACTTTCCTGCTGCCCAAAAGTTCCCAGCAATTGGGAACTTGTCGTTCTTGAGCCTGCTGCTACTCCAATCGGGCGTTACCAACGCAGATAGGTCAACGCTTACTTTCTTCCGAATTAAGGCCCCTTCTCCTATATAACAAGTCCCTGTATCCGAATTTCCTCAGGTAGAGCCGTGAATCTACTTGGTGTCTTGTGATACTGTTCGCTGTCTCTCTGATTGTTGGGAATTCACAGTACGTTCAAAGCTTCATTGTCAGACACTCGTTCGCGCAGTATCGTCAAGGGTGGGCTAAACCGCCCCCAGCAGCGCTCATTCTCTTATAACACAATTTGACTCAACTGATCTGCTGTCGTAAAAGCTCAGCTTCGGTTTTTCAGCCACAGAAGGGCGTTGCAGATTCTCACGATGTCTCCGTCGTTCAAATCGCAAGAGACCCACTTCAAGGAGATTCAGTCTTTCAGCAGTGCCTACTCACCATCAACTCTGACACAGTATGAGTCCACCAGGACTGGTATGCGGATCGTCGTGGTGGATCAAGAAGGCCCTAAGGTCTATGGATCTTTCGTCTTTGCCACGGAAATTCATGATAACTCTGGAGCTCCTCATACTCTTGAGCATTTATGCTTTCTTGGATCCAAAAGCTACAAGTACAAAGGCATGCTTGATAAACTTGCAACCAGAGCTTACTCAGAGACCAACGCTTGGACGTCCACGGACCATACCACGTACTCACTTGAGTCGGCTGGATGGGAAGGTTTTGCTCAAATCCTCCCAGTCTACCTAGAGCATCTCCTTGTGCCCACGCTAACGGACGCTGCATGTTATACAGAAGTCCATCACATAGATGGCTCTGGCAATGATGCTGGTGTAGTCTACTCGGAGATGCAAGGGGAGCAGAATGAGAAGGACATGCTGATGTTCGCAAAAAACAAATTGCTTCTATATCCTGAAGGCGTAGGCTTTCGATACGAGACTTTTGGTCAGATGGGTGCGCTTCGTGTATTGTCTGCAGATCGCATTCGATCATATCATCGCGAGACGTATCAGCCCAAGAATCTCTGCCTAATCATGATTGGTGCGGTCGATCACGCAAACCTCTTGCAAACCCTTGATGAATTTGAGGGGACAATCCTAGGAGACATACCGAAGCCTGATAAGCCTTTCAAACGACCGTGGACAGAATCTAGGCAGGCGCAGCCTCTGGAGCAATCTTTGTCTGGAACTGTCCAGTTTCCGGAGCAAGACGAGAACTCCGGAGAGGTGATGATCACCTTTTTTGGGCCTAGTTGCAATGACGGTCTGCTTCGTAAGCTGTAATTTCTCGTTCTGACGGGATTCATTGATTGATACATGTTTTAGGCCGGGCGCTTGCTGTCCTACTCAGGTACCTTGCAGGCTCATCTGCTTCCATCTTGGAACACACTCTAGTTGAGAAAGAGCAGCTGGCAAGTGATGTCGCTTACGAATGTGAATCCCGTCCAATGATGGTCATTTACTTTTCACTCACCAATGTTGCAACCGAAAAGCTCGACTATGTTGAAGGCCGGTTCCTCGAGATAGTGAGAGATGCAGCAGCAAAGCCAATCGACCTAGATTATATGAGGGATTGTGTCAAAAGGCAGAGACGCCAGGTAAAGTTTTACGCAGAGAACACGGGTCTATATTTCGCAGAACCTATTCTCGAAGACTTCCTCTTTGGCAATCGCGACGGGTCAACGCTGCGGGCGAATCTCGAAGATCTCAAGGAGTATGATGTATTAGAAACATGGGACGAGCTCCAATGGAGGCATTGGCTCAATTCGTGGTTTGCAGAAGCGCCTCACGTTTCGATCTTTGCTAGGCCTTCCGCAAAGGTGGCCAAACAGTTGAGGTCCTACGAGAAGGCTCGTGTTGCAGCGCGAAAGAAGAGACTGGGTGAACAGGGCTTGAAAAAGCTGAGTGAAAGACTCGCTGCCGCAAAAGCAGAGAACGAAAGAGAGATTCCCAAGCACGTTCTCGAATGCTTCGATGTTCCTAGTACGAAATCGATTAATTTCCTCAATACCATCACCGCAGTTTCCGGTACTGCTCGCAAGGGAAACGCGACAGACAACAGAATTCAGCACATTGTTGATCAAGACAGTGATCTACCACTTTTCATACACTTTGAGCACGTCCGATCGAGTTTTGTACACTTGACCCTTGTGATGGGAACGGAGGTGATCTCCCTGGCTCTCAGGCCTTTGCTTGCGATATACATGGACAATTTCTTCACTACCCCGATGCTGCGAGACGGGAAAGTGATCTCCTTTGAGACAGTCATTATGGACCTCGAGAGAGATTCCGTCGGCTACGAAATCGATTTCGGCCAAGGACTTGGCAACTCCGAGACCATTGTTATCAAAATGCAAGTCGAGGCCGAAAAGTACCAAGCAGCTATCCAATGGCTGAGAGACTTGATGTTCTCGTCGGTCTTTGAAGCGGAAAGACTCAAAGCCTCGACAACAAGGATGCTAGCAGGCGTATCAGAAGAGAAACGTGACGGCAGCGACATGACTAGCGCAGTCGAGTTGATGGTTGGCACTGCGGCTTCATCTATAGTTCGCGCAACTGGTACTCTCACTAGAGCTGTCTACCTCAAACGTGTCAAGCGCCTCCTGGAGAACGACGCTCCATTAATAATAGAGCAGCTCAAGCAGATCAATGCTGCTCTTTGCCAAGTATCCAACTTCCGCATCCTAGTGACCGCCAACATCGAGGGATTGAGTCGACCAGTCTCGTCCTGGAGCATTCTGACAGCAGGCCTTGAGACTGATGTCCCTCTGAAGCCATTGGATACACGTCTATCTCGGCTTAGCGAAGCGGGTTCAAATCCAGGCCACAGAGCGTTCGTCATTACCCTGCCGGCGATTGAGTCTTCATACGTGCTCGCGGTCGGCAAAGCCCCTTCATCCAACAGGGATCCAGCTCTCCCGGCGCTCATGATTGCCAATTCGTATCTCAATGCCGTCGAGGGTCCTCTCTGGACCGCAAACCGTGGCACAGGTCTTGCATACTCGACGAACGTTGTTCAGCACATTACTTCTGGGCAGATTTCCTTGATGATCTACAGATCTCCCGATGCCTCTAAGGCCTTCGTCGCCAGCAAGGATGTTGTAGAAAGCTTAGCTACCGACAAGACAGTGTTCGATACTCTCGCTTTGGAGGGCGCTATTAGTGACATTGTCTCTGGATTTACCGATTCAGAAACGACAATGTCAAGCGCGGCGCAGAGCAGCTTCGTCAGGCAGGTCATCAAAGATTTACCCAAGGATTGGCCGAACATCATGCTCGAACAAGTCAGGAAGGTGACCGTCGAGGAGATCAAGCAAGCGATGAGGGACTTCGTGCTACCGGTTTTCGAAGCGAAAACAGCCAATCTATTCGTCACATGTGCACCAGACTTGGAAAGAAAGATAGTGATGGGGTTCTCCGAGGTTGGATTCAATGTAGATGTAAAGCCACTATCCTTCTTTCAAGATGACTATGGGCTGAAGGGCGAGGATGATGATGAGGATGATGAGGAAGAGGAAGACGAGGAAGACGAGGAAGACGTGGAGGGAGAAGTGGAAGAGGAGACTGACGATGATGACGACCAAGACCGAGATGAAGAAGACGAAGAAATAGATGACGAAGACGATCTTGAAAGTTCAGAAGCAACGCTCATATCAGAGCTATAACGTCGCCCATTACGGATGTTTGAGAAAAGCTTTGTGTCGCTTTGAGTCGAAACAAGTCAGCGTATAGATAGAAAACATAAAGACCGAATAGCCCCATGGCTACGATAGATACGACTTGTCATCTCTATTACCAGGTATCTTTTGGACTTCATTCTCTATCCTTAGGTTCTTCTGTTACACTACCGCCTCCCTCAGCGCGAGCTCTCGAGATATTGGCAATTTCTAAGGACCCAACGGCAGATTCGCCTCTTCTCTCAGTGTCTTCCCTAGATTACCTCTCTCGGCTCCAACCCCTGCGAGTTTTCCTTTCAATGACTCAACGTACTCCTCCCCTTCAACTTCCTTCTCTTCAAGATCGCCGTCCCCTTCCTTGTCCGCACCCTAGCCAGGAAGCCATGCCGTCGCTTTCGCACCCTGTGACTGGGATTGTATGTATCTCTAGGACCATTGCGCACTTGTATGCTCGCGAGCGAGGGGTGTGTGGAGATGCGTGTGAGGAGATCGAGGGGCTGTTGTGAAGATGAGAGGACGGCCTCGGAATGTGGTGATGAGGCTGGCGGGGAATATATGGCGTGTCGAGAGAGAATCGCAGGACGAGTAGGAGAGAGGACGCTGAAGGCTCTGTAGGATGGGTTAGACGGAGGTTGACGGTGGTCTGGGTTGGGAATTCTACCGGCTTGTACAAGGTTGGGGGGAAAAGGCGGAAGATCGTGCCAGCGACCGAAGTAGGCGAAGACACAGCATAGTGATATTCCGCAAGGATATCGCTGTACTTCGATAATGATGCTGATCAATCGATCTGGATATTGAACCCGCCCTAAAGGGCTTAGCGTACCGGCTAAAGATGCAGGGCAAATGCCTCCGCCGCGCCCCGCAGTCTGACATGCGTTTGTTGGGGTTGGGATGATCCACGATGCTCCTTCCGAGGCAGCAAGAACCTAGATCACGCAAACAAACGAGCTGCTCCCAGTCCCTCAACTTGCAAACCCCCGTTGCTTCCTTAGTCCGTTGGAACGACGCGTTCCGGACTGCTTATACCTGTGAAAAACCTATAGAATCCAAATATACTGAAAAGCAAAACGATGCACAGGTGACTTCACCTCGGATAATCAACACTTGGGCCAGATTAGAAGAAGCAACCCAAGGACCAACATTTCGTTTAACAATCTATCCATAATGACAGAAGATAACCTGGGCCTCCTCCACCCCAAACCTCAAAGACACTATGACTCCAGCATGTCCTCTCTCCCATCCACACCCTCAAGACACCCGAGCGACTCCTCTCGTCTGGAACCAGAACCAAGCGGGAACGACGAGAAGCCAATCAGCAAGAATCGTTCAATCCTTAACCTGACCTCATCTACGCTATTTGGCATCTACACACCGTCGGCATCGGGCTATGACACGAACCGGGAAGAGCCTTCTACCCCGTTGGGGAATGGGAGTCAAACTCCTGCAAGGGCAAGCATTGAAGAGAACAGACTGCCTACAGTTGGGGCCTTTGAACGACCTCAGCCAAGAAGAACCCAGTCACATTCACCGCGCCCCCGGTTTTGGCAGACTTTCGTGCCTCTGAGCGAACGGGTCGTACTACTCTTCATCATTGGCGTGTCATATGGGGTCATAATTTCGCATCTACACAAAAGCCAGCAAGTTGCACCCGTTAAAATCGAAGCCATAGAGCATGGATCGTGGGCATACCTAATTGGATGGGGTAGTGTTGGAGTGCTACTTGGACGACTACTGCCGTGGGTGGATGTACTCTGGGAAGAGGTCTTGGGGAACGACAAGAATAGGTTCGCCACGAAGAGCGAAGTTGAAGAATCTCGGCCATTGAGCAGAGGTGGCGAGGAGGACGAAAGACCAGTTTGGAGGCCGGGCAGTGGACTAGGAGCGGATTGGAATCCTGTGGTGAGGAGCATTGGGGCTTTTGTGGGGATTGCTTTCGCTATCGTAAGGGCTGCCCTTCTTTCCTCTTGAAAGGGACTTAAACCGGGCTGACTTCATCCACAGCGCAAGCTCCCATGGCAGTCCACCTCCCAAGTCTCCTTAACTCTCGCCCTCGTCAATCCGGTCCTTTGGTACCTAGTCGATCGCTCCAAACCCGGCTTCCTCCTCTCAATGCTAGTGGGCCTCGCAGGAACAGCTATCGCCTTTGGCGTAAACCCAGAAATAGTACCTTCGCCCGCAGCTCCATCGCCACGGGCAGGAATGTCGAACATGTCATATAGTCACGGCATGTACGATGGACTGATTAGTAATGAAAGCATAGGTGTTGGAACTTGGATTGCCAGCGTGCTATTTTGTAGCAGTGTCTGCTTTGGAAATATAGGCAGAAGATTGGCATTGGGGAATCCGACGAGAAGACCTAGTGTTTCGTAGCTGAGCTATACAGTCAGATGTAGCTTCAACATGCTGCAAGATCTCTACTCATCAAAGGAGCACAGATTAAATGTTCTCATTCGACTTCTTCGGATACGACTTAGGATCCGCTCGGTTTCGGATTTCAAAGAAACCACTGCTCCTCATCCAACCGGCCGTAAGAATACAAGTACAGTCAGCATGGCGTGACCCCCATAACATACAAAAAGGCAGAAACAAAATTGAAGCTGTACAGCCAGTCATTGCGGCCCTCCCCACCCTTTTTCAAGCAAGAAGAGCGTCGCACCCAAGACCAGCCCCCATTGAAAACCTCAATACATCACTCTCCATTCCCACTTGACGATTTCCAGAATTCATGGAGGCGCACTAATGTGGCCATCTCATCGGAATGCTTTTATGTAGGATGTTGGCTTTTTGCGTTGTTCATGAAGAAAAGCAAAAGTTAGGCTTGGCTGAAGATTTTGATATTGAATTTAGATTACGGCTAGTGAACAGCGGCGAGAGCGGGTAGAATTAGTGGTATCTTAATGATAGGCGATAAGGCAATGGCTCGCTTGCATCATAAACCTGCTCGGTAATTTAAAGATATTCGGGTGTCACCTCGGAGTAATAATAACTTTGCTGCGCATGGTTCTTTTCTTTCTATAGAAAATACACCATATTCCCTAGTAGACGGACACTTCATCCGTTATAAATCGTCAGAATGGCACCGCAAAAGACTGCCATTTTGAGCGTCTACAACAAGACTGGTCTGCTTGACTTGGCGAAAGGTTTGATCAAGCATGATATTCGGCTTCTGGCTTCTGGTGGTACGGCCAAGTTGATTAGGGAGGCTGGCTTTGATGTGCTGTGAGTTTTATGAATGTCTCGAAGGGATCACACTGAAAGAGCTTTCTACACAGAGATATCTCTGCTATTACGAAGTCTCCGGAATTGCTTGGGGTGAGTGATGGGGTAGTTTTGGGAGGGGTGGTTTGCTGAATCTGTCTAGGGAAGGGTCAAGACTCTTCATCCTGCGGTTCATGCAGGGATTCTTTCGACGAATTCGGAGAGTGATGAGAAGGTAAGCGGTTTGAAGCAAAGTTTGCCATTTGCTGCCCTAACCTAAAGCCTCTGAGAATTCTCGTGCAGCAAAAAAGTGCACTATAGTTCGCCTGGCTTTCACCATAAATCGATCTCTACTTGAACAGAGGTGCTGAATTGACAACATTGTAGGATCTCGCCGAGCAAAGTATCGACAAAGTAGACTACGTTGTTTGCAATCTCTACCCCTTCAAGGTAACAATCTCTATATCTAAAATCTAAGTATAAAGCGAGGCGCTGATTTCTCAAAGGAAACCACCGAAAAGATCAACGTCACAATCCCCGAAGCCGTAGAGGAAATCGATATTGGAGGGGTCACCCTCTTGCGAGCAGCAGCGAAGAACCATGCACGAGTCTGCACTATCTCAGATCCGAACGACTACCCAGAATTCCTACAGGCTCTAAGTAACGGCGACGTCTCGGAAAAGATTAGAAATCTGTATGCCCTAAAAGCTTTCGAGCAGACAGCAAGCTATGATATGGCAATTGCAGATTTCTTCCGAAAGAAGTATGCTTCAGACGGTAATCAGATACAGCAATTGTCCTTAAGATATGGCGCCAATCCGCATCAGAAACCTGCGGCAGCTTTCAAAAAAGGCGGCCCACTGCCTTTCAAGGTACTCAATGGAGCCCCAGGATATATCAATCTACTGGACTCACTCAATGCCTGGCCTCTTGTGAAAGAGCTGAAGCAAGCCCTGGGGCTTCCGGCAGCAGCAAGCTTCAAGCATGTCTCGCCAGCCGGAGCAGCAATTGGTGTTGATCTAACGGAAAAAGAGCGAGAAGTATGCTTGGTGAATGACATCGAGGGCCTGGAGCACTCAAAGCTTGCCATGGCATACGCAAGAGCGCGGGGAGCTGACCGCATGTCCTCATTCGGGGACATTATAGCACTATCTGATAAAGTCGACGTGCCTACCGCAAAAATAATATCTCGGGAGGTCTCAGACGGTGTAGTTGCACCGTCATACAGCAAGGAGGCTCTAGAGATCCTTTCCAAAAAGAAGGGTGGGAAGTACATGATACTCCAGGTACATGTAAAACTCCGACCCAGCAGAACTCTGCTGAAGGAAGATAGATTGATGAATCCTACGAACCACCACCGACGGAGACCCGCACTGTGTTTGGCATCCAATTACAGCAACATAGAAACGATGTACAGATACGGCCGAAAGACACTTTCAATACGATTATCACACCCAAAGACGCTTCGCTACCTGAGTCCGGTATGCCTTCTTATTCCTACCCTGCTCTTCTTGTCCGGTGTTTAGACCGTTCATTTGCTAGAAATGTCTCACTACTCGAGAATTGTCTGAAATAATCAACACTTACATTACAATTTTTGACAGCACTTCGAGATCTGACCGTTGCTACGTAAGTCTTTTTGAAGCTACCCCTACTATTCAGTACCGCAGCTGACTGCTTTTGACAGAATTGCGCTCAAATATACTCAGTCGAATTCTGTAGCTTACGCCCTGAACGGTATGTAACATTCGTACATCTATGACGTTCCATAGACTCATGTCACGTTAAGGCCAAGTCATTGGACTTGGCGCCGGCCAACAGTCGAGAATACACTGTACTCGCTTAGCGGGTGATAAAGCAGACAACTGGTGGATGAGATCCCACGAACGAGCCCTGTACGTGTTTCTCTTGTCGAAGCTTTCCTGTTCGGTGCTACTTCATAAGTCACGAGGCAAAATTTAAGAGCCTTACTCAGCAGCAGATCCCCAAACATGTCTTGGGATCAGAAACTTGCCTGAAGAAGGAACGCTGACTCCATGTCTGTCTAGGCACCTGAAATGGAAAAAGGGCACCAAACGGCCTGACAAGAGCAATGTAAGCCGAATTTCTTGCCTATTTAGTATGGCAATCGAAGACTTGAGAGCTCTTGCCCCCATGCTCGATCCAAAAGGGTCTTTGTATTTCCAAAGGGAAATGCTAACTTCTATGCTACGATTAGGCCATTGATATGCTATGCAGCGGACAACTCCCAAAGTCCAACATTGAGAAAGAAGACTACGAAAAGAACTTTGACGAAGTCCCACAACCTTTCACCCAAGAAGAACGGGATGAATGGTTGACGCATCTGAAAGAAGTGGCAGTGTCCTCCGACGCTTTTTTCCCTTTCGTCGACAACGTATTAAGAGCAAGTAGATCGGGCGTCAAATACATTGCTTGCCCAACAGGGAGCCAAGCGGATAAAGCTGTGTTCGAAACCTGCTCCAAGCTGGGTATCACCTTTGTGGAGCAGTCCGTTCGGGTGAGTTGCGGAAGCTTCATATCTGTGGCTGTTGGCTAATATCGTCTAGCTGTTCCATCATTGACTGCGTCACCTGGCTAGTTTAGACATTGTGGAAAGTTCAGATGAAGCACATAGAGGAAAGGATGCCTAGCTTGGGCGGTACGAAGACCATAACGTGATACCAAATAAGCCACACATAGATTGCAATGCAATACATCCACAAGATTCGAAAAATCTCGTATCCAATACTAAGTACTCCACATGAACCATGGTTGGATGGTGAGAGGCTCTCAATCAACAGCGAAACTCTCCATGATTCCGTGGGGCAGGCAGCTGCCAGTCCTTTTGAGAGGCGTGGAATTGCATACTTTGTCAATCCTCACACGTGATCAAGCCATACGTTTGAAATCGAATCAATAGGTGTTCTATCATGCTGCCTAAAGTTTTTCCTTATAAAGTTACATCTTTTCAGGCAAGCTGGCCAAATGTGTGGTAATTGCGAGCGTTGCAGAGCTTGAAGATCGTAATGGAAGGATGGATTAAAGCAAAGCAAATCTACCTATCAACGCTCAAGATGAAGCTTGATCAATCATTTTGGACCTCGATGATGAGGTAAGATGCCCGATTTGCGGCTTTTGTCAGGGGCGTTCTGGTTCAAGTCGATTATGGTTGCATCCAAGGCTGCCGTTCATCTTTATACAAAGCCTGTCATCAGTCATAAATGGCTGGTAGTGAATCTCCACAATGAAGCCTCCATGCTTGCGAGGGACAGGCAGCTACCAAATCCTTTGGAAAGCATCTGAGTATGTTGTAGTTACTTTTCAATTCCTTAGGTACACTCAAGTGAACATGCGTTTTTGAAAGGCTGAAATTCTCTAGCAAAATAAGGTACCTTACACTGGAGTCTGGTTGGATTCTCGAGATTCGACGCTAACCCGAATGACACGTGCCTCAAAATCAGCCCTACCGTGAGCGCTGCCAAGCTTAAACAATTTCAGGAGCGACAGCTAAACACCATCGACAACTACTTGCCCTTCCTCTTCTTCAGTCTCACATTGAGGGCATCATACTCGCCTAGTCACTCCTTTCGGCAGACTCAAAAGCCTCGCTTTTGTATCATTGGTCTGTTAGCGCGGAGTTGGTGGATGAGTGTCCGCAAATAACACCTCAATCATGGCGAACGCCCTGCCTATCAGGTTTACTGAGCTACTTCAGGTGATGATTATTTTATATTAGGTCAGCTCACAGTATGATCAATAAGCTAACACTCTTATGCAGTTGACGTCTACAGAGATTGATGTATGCCTACCGGCCCGGGTAACAAGCCACTATCTACCGGACAAAGCTGACATATAGATAGGCAAAGTCAATAGGTTTCAACTCTTGTGTAAGCTCTGCCTGCTCTAAGGCATCAGTGAGTGGCCGCTGACAGTACCCTAGACTCTCGAGTCTGACCACTATATCTGTGTACGACAAGCCAATGCCGAAGGCGCCAACCCAGAGGTGATCATAGTCAACCTCAAAAACAACAATGAGATCATCAAGAGACCTATCAAGGCCGACAGTGCCATCATGCACTGGACCAAGCAGGTTATTGCCCTCAAGGCCCAGCAGCGGACGCTACAGATCTTCGATTTGGGACAGAAGCTTAAGGTCAACTCAAATACCATGATGGAAGATGTCATATACTGGAAGTGGTATAGCCCAGATAGCTTGGGGTTGGTTACGGACACATCCGTTTACCACTGGAATGTGTTCGAGCAGCCTCCGACAGCTCCACAGAAGGTCTTCGATCGGAATAGCAACCTGGCGGTAAGTGCACACTAACCTCTCATCCTTGGTTCGGGCTAACAAGCTGTACAGGGCTGCCAAATCATCAACTACCGTGTGAACGAAGACGGAAAGTGGATGGCCGTTGTGGGTATCACTCAACAACAGGGCCGAGTGGTTGGACAGATGCAGCTATACTCAAGGGAGCGTGGGATTAGCCAGGCAATCGAGGCTCATGCAGCGGCATTTGGAACCATTCGTCTAGAGGGAGCTTCATCAGACACACGAGTCTTCACCTTCGCTGTACGGACCGCGACCTCAGCCAAGCTACACGTGGTAGAGATAGATCGCCAGCCATCAAACCCTCAATTCGCGAAGAAGCAAGTGGATGTCTACTTCCCACCTGAAGCCGTCAACGATTTCCCTGTGGCTATGCAGGTGTCCCAGAGATACAGCGTTATCTACATGGTGACGAAATATGGGTTCATCCACTTGTACGACCTGGAGACCGCCACATGCATCTTCATGAATCGAATTTCGAGCGAGACCATCTTTACAACTGCACCAGATTCTGACTCCTCCGGTATAGTTGGCGTGAACCGCAAAGGCCAAGTGCTCTCCGTCAGCGTCGACGATAACACCATCATACCATACCTGCTACAGAATCCCGCCAACAGCCAATTGGCACTCAAGCTTGCTTCGAGAGCTGGACTTCCAGGAGCAGATAGCCTCTATGCACAGCAATTCGAGCAGCTCTACGCCTCAGGGCAATATACGGAAGCCGCCAAGGTTGCTGCAAACTCGCCTCGAGGATTTCTGCGTACACCTCAGACGACCGCGAGATTTCAGGGCCTCCCTGCTCAGGGCGGTGGTCTAACTCCTCATCTACAATATTTCGGAACATTGCTCGACAAGGGGCCGCTTAACAAATCAGAGTCTCTTGAGCTAGGCAGACTTGTTCTCCAGCAGAATCGAAAGCATCTTATTGAGAAGTGGCTCAACGAGAACAAGCTGGAGTGTTCAGAAGAGTTGGGAGACGCCGCACAACCATTTGATGCTGCGCTTGCATTGAGGGTATACTCGGCTGCCAATATCCCACACAAAGTCATCCCTGCGTTGGCGATGACTGGCCAGGTCGAAGCTATATTGCCATTCATTAAGAGGACAGGGTATCAGCCAGACTTTGCATCGCTCATTCGAAATATCATAGCGAATAACCCCGAGAAAGGGACCGAATTCGCTATAGCGCTCGTCAACGATGAAAGTGGACCACTGGTAGACATCGAGCGGGTCGTTGATGTCTTCCAATCGCAAAACCTATACCAACAAGCTACGGCATTTCTTCTGGATGCACTCAAGGCCAACCAGCCAGAGCAAGGCCACCTACAAACGCGCCTACTAGAGATGAATCTCATCAACGCCCCTCAGGTTGCTGATGCCATCCTCGGCAATGAAATGTTCTCGTACTACGATAGGGCGAGGATTGCTGGGCTCTGTGAGAACGCCGGGCTCTACCAGCGAGCCTTGGAGAACTCGGATGACCCCGCTGCAATCAAGAGAAACATTGTCCGTACTGACAAGCTCAACCCTGAGTGGTTGGTCAACTACTTTGGGCGTATGTCTCTGGAACAATCGCTGGATTGCATGAATGAGATGCTCAAGGTCAACATTCGACAAAACCTTCACGCTGTCTACCAGATCGCCACCAAGTACTCCGAGTTGCTGGGCCCACACCGTCTAATTGACTTGTTCGAAAAGTACCGTACTGCGGAGGGTTTGTACTACTATCTTGGTAGTATTGTGAATCTTAGTGAGGATCCAGAAGTCGTGTTCAAATACATCGAGGCTGCGACGGCAATGAAGCAAACCACAGAAGTCGAGCGCATCTGCCGGGACAACAACTTCTACAACCCAGAGAAGGTGAAGAACTTTCTTAAAGAGGCCAAGTTGACGGAACAATTGCCACTGATCATCGTTTGCGATCGATTCAATTTCATCCACGACTTGGTGCTTTACCTTTACCAAAACCAGCAATTCAAGTCCATCGAAGTTTACGTCCAACGAGTAAACCCAGCGAGGACGCCATTCGTTGTTGGTGGTCTTCTGGATGTCGACTGCGATGAATCGATCCTCAAGAACCTTCTGCAATCCGTCGACCCAGCTTCTATCCCTATCGATGACCTTGTTTCTGAAGTTGAGTCACGAAATCGTCTAAAGCTTCTTCTACCTTTCCTCGAAGCCACACTAGCCCTTGGGAATCAGCAACAGGCCGTCTACAACGCGCTTGCCAAGATCTATATCGATAGCAATAACAACCCCGAGAAATTCTTGAAAGAGAACGACATGTATGACCCGCTAACTGTTGGTAAATACTGCGAGAAGCGGGATCCCAATCTGGCATACATTGCTTACCGGAAGGGTCAAAACGATCTTGAGCTCATCAACATCACCAACGAGAACTCAATGTACAAGGCACAGGCTCGATACCTTCTAGAGCGAGCAGACCCCGAGATTTGGGCTTTCGTACTGAACGACAACAACGTACACCGACGGGCGCTTGTCGATCAAGTCATCTCGACCGCCGTTCCCGAGTCTACTGAGCCGGACAAAGTCTCGGTGGCTGTTAAGGCATTCCTGGATGCTGACCTGCCGGCCGAACTGATCGAGCTCCTGGAGAAGATAATCCTCGAGCCGTCACCATTCAGCGACAATGGCAGTCTCCAGAGCCTGCTGATGCTTACAGCTGCCAAAGCTGACAAGGGACGAGTCATGGAATACATCCACCAGCTCTCGAACTACAATACTGAAGAGATCGCCGATATGTGCATAGCACAAGGCATGTTTGAAGAAGCTTTCGAGATCTACAAGAAGCAGGACAACCATGTGGCGGCAACAAACGTTCTCGTCGACCATATCGTCAGCATTGATCGTGCCCAGGAATATGCGGAGAAGGTCGAGCTGCCCGAGGTCTGGAGCATGGTTGCCAAGGCTCAACTTGATGGTGTCCGCATTGCTGATGCTATTGAATCGTACATCCGTGCCGATGATCCCAGGAATTACAATGAAGTCATAGAGTACGCTACGCAGGCTGGCAAAGACGAAGAGCTGGTCAAGTATCTCCGTATGGCGAGGAAGACCCTGCGGGAGTCACCAATCGATACTGCCCTCGCCTTCTGCTATGCTCGGCTAGACCAGTTGAGCAATCTTGAGGACTTCTTACACTCATCCAATGTTGCCGACGTCGAGGCTTCCGGTGACAAGGCCTACGAAGAAGGCTACCACCAAGCGGCAAAGATCTTCTTCACTAGCATCTCAAATTGGGCTAAGCTTGCTACTACGCTTGTCCACCTGGAAGAATATCAAGCAGCCGTCGAGTGTGCTCGCAAGGCGAACAGCGTCAAGGTCTGGAAGCAAGTTAACGAGGCTTGTGTGGCTAAGAAGGAATTCCGACTTGCTCAGATTTGCGGTCTTAATCTGATCGTCCATGCCGAGGAGCTTCAAGATCTTGTCCGACAGTATGAGCGCAATGGCTATTTCGATGAGCTGATCTCACTCCTCGAAGCCGGCCTGGGTCTTGAGCGCGCACACAAGGGCATGTTCACAGAGCTTGGCATCGCGCTCTCCAAATATCACCCAGAGCGGGTCATGGAGCACCTCAAGCTATTCTGGGCCCGTATCAACATGCCCAAGATGGTCCGCGCATGCGAGGAAGCACATCTTTGGCCCGAGCTTGTCTTCCTTTACTGCCACGATGACGAATGGGACAACGCTGCTTTGGCTATGATCGAGCGCTCTTCTGATGCCTGGGAGCATCATTCCTTCAAGGATATCGTCGTCAAGGTCGCCAATTTGGAGATCTACTACCGCGCTCTCAACTTCTACCGGGAACAGCAACCGTCCCTGCTTACTGATCTACTTCAAGCCTTGACCAATCGCATTGATGTCAATCGTGTAGTTCGTATGTTTAAGAAATCCGACGATCATCCTCTCATCAAGCCATTCCTGCTCAACGTCCAAAGCCAGAACAAGCGGGCTGTTAACGATGCAATCAACGATCTGCTCATTGAAGAGGAAGATTACAAGACTCTGCGAGACTCGGTCGAGAATTATGACAACTATGATGCTGTCGATCTTGCTTCACGTCTTGAGAAACACGAGCTCGTCTTCTTCCGTCAAATCGCTGCCAACATCTATCGCAAGAACAAGCGGTGGGACAAGTCAATTGCTCTGTCGAAGCAAGACAAGCTCTACAAGGATGCCATTGAGACAGCTGCAATCTCTAACAAGAGTGATGTTGTCGAGGAGTTGCTTCGCTACGTATGTTCATCCTTCCTGTCATCCTTGAATTTGTTTGCTAATGGTTGCTCAGTTCGTCGACATTGGCAGCCGGGAGTGTTATGTGGGTATGCTATACGCATGCTACGACCTCATCCGTCTCAATGTTGTCATGGAGCTGTCATGGCGTCACGGTCTCAACGATTTCAGCATGCCATTCATGATCAATTACATGAGCCAGCAAGCGGGGACAATCGAGGGCCTCAAGAAGGACAATGACGAGCGCAAAGCTCGCGAAGCCAAAGAGCAAAAGGAGGAGGACAGCACACCAATACTCGGAGGTTCAAGGCTGATGCTGACCCAAGGAGGGAACAGCCCAGCGCCCTACTCGCAGACGAATGGCATCACACCCCAGCCTACCGGATATCGAGCGTTTTGAATGATGGACATTTACAATATTCGAGATCAACCGCTTGGCAGAGCTCTATGGGCTGCTAGCCCCTAATGTTACTGCTTTTGACATGGACATAGCATGCGTTTTCCTCAATGATAGACCTCACGAGGTCCGGCGCGAATGTATTCTAGAGGGTCAGAGCAAGCTTCTATCGTGTAATTCATAGATGGGAAGATTTTATGGAGAAAAGCAAGTTACCAAATACAAATGACAATACTTAATGGCCCTACATCCAAGAGGATGAGGGATTTTGAGCACAGCCATTGATCCCGAAAAGACTGGCTGCCTCCTGGCTGGAGATAGATAGGGCGGTTCATACCTTCCTTGCTGTATCTGCTCACTGGCTCATATCCCCTTCCCCGAGCACGAACTTTGGGGCGCGACTGCCTGCTGTTGACCCCACGCCGGAGGGCGCATGACACTATTCTCCGCCACGCAAAATCTACTCCTTACTTCCACTCAACCAAATCATATAGAAAAAGTCCGAAAAAATCCAGAGATTCAGATTAGACCTCAGAGATATCACTACTTTAATCTTAGGTTCTGATTCGCACCGAATGGTGAGGGAAGAATTAATAAAAATCGGTACTTTTGGTGGTTGATGCGTCGATCACTTTTTTTGCGTGGCGGGGAATAGTGTCATGCAATTCTTAGCGTATGCAGAAAGCTGCGGAATCCTTGGCACTTTTCTTTTTTTTGCGCTCCCTCATACATATTAACCCGGGTCTACAATGGCTTTTGGTATATAGATAGCTTGATTTAAGGCGATCCTAACGCCGTAAGAATAAACCTAATCGATTTATTATTACGGAACTTATTAGGTGTTGAAGTTTACAGCCAAAATCTTAGAGATTAGGCGAAGAAATTAGGCTTTCTACGTTAATTCCTTAGCTCCCATCCGTACTGAAGCCCCACCTACCCCACCAAATCTACTATTAATGTTTGAAGCCTTATAATATAGAGACTATCTATCTAGATTATTTTATTCCTGCGGCGTTAGAATCTTCTTGAGTAGGGCTATCTACTGATATAAGGTTGATATCTTAGAAGCTTTATTCGTGGACTTGGTCGAGCGTGTAGTGCCAAAAAAAACAAAAAATGCCAAGGATTCCACAGCTTTCTGCATACGCTGATCCCACGCGCTGCTCGGCGCATTTCTTTTTGACCGCCCCACCAACCTCCGGTCGTTCTCAACAATTTCTCTAAAACCCGCTTCCAACGTTCCTAAAACCCACTATAGAGGGCCGTATCAGGGCTTCTTACCCTGCGTACAGCTTCAATCGCTTTTTGTTTACCGCTACAACACCAATTGACTCCCCCGTTGCTGCCTCCACCTGTCCGCTCCTACAGCTCCTACGGAGCTGAGACAGCTTCGACATGGCACACGATAGCCACGAAAACGATCAATATGCCGAAGTCTTCGATGCTGGCCATTCGGGGAAAGAGCACACAGTGCATCAGCGCCTGCGAGCCAACTCGACTATCATGGAGCTGAGAAAGATCCTGGTAGCCAATCGAGGAGAAATACCCATTCGTATCTTCCGAACGGCTCACGAGCTCTCCCTGCAGACGGTAGCTGTCTACAGCTATGAGGACCGCCTTAGCATGCATAGACAGAAGGCCGATGAAGCATACGTGATTGGGAAGAGAGGGCAATTTACACCCGTTGGGGCATACTTGGCTGGCGATGAGATCATAAAGATTGCTAAACAGCATGGTGTCAATATGATTCATCCTGGCTACGGCTTCCTCTCTGAGAATGCAGAGTTCGCACGGGCTGTCGAAGCAGCGGGCTTGATCTTCATCGGGCCTACTCCGGAGACCATTGATAAGCTTGGTGACAAGGTCTCTGCTCGTACTTTAGCTATCAAGTCCAACGTTCCTGTCGTGCCTGGTACCGAGGGTCCGGTTGAGAAGTTCGAGGATGTGAAATCGTTTACTGACGAACACGGATTCCCAATCATCATCAAGGCTGCATTCGGAGGTGGTGGTCGAGGCATGAGAGTGGTGCGTGACCAGAAATCACTCAAGGACTCCTTTGAGAGAGCTACATCCGAAGCCAAATCTGCGTTCGGAAACGGTACAGTCTTTGTTGAGCGATTCTTGGACCGGCCCAAACACATCGAGGTGCAACTTCTCGGCGACAGCACCGGCAATGTTGTTCATCTTTACGAGCGAGACTGCAGTGTTCAGCGAAGGCATCAGAAAGTCGTAGAGCTAGCTCCGGCGAAGGGTCTGCCGACAGAAGTTCGAGACAAGATCTTGAGCGATGCTGTGAATTTGGCTAAATCAGTCAAATATCGAAATGCAGGCACTGCGGAGTTCCTCGTGGATCAGGAACACAGACACTACTTCATTGAGATCAACCCTCGTATCCAGGTTGAGCATACCATTACAGAAGAGATTACAGGTATCGACCTTGTGGCAGCGCAGATCCAAATCGCTGCAGGAGCGACTCTTCAGCAATTGGGCTTGACGCAAGATCGGATCTCTACTCGTGGTTTTGCTATCCAGTGCCGTATTACCACCGAGGATCCCGCAAATGGCTTCTCCCCAGATACAGGAAAGATCGAGGTGTACCGTTCCGCTGGCGGCAACGGTGTGCGATTGGATGGTGGTAACGGTTTCGCTGGTGCTATTATTACGCCTCACTACGATTCCATGTTGGTCAAGTGCACATGTCTCGCGTCAACCTACGAAATTGTTCGGAGAAAGATGCTCCGTGCTCTAGTCGAGTTCAGAATCCGTGGTGTGAAGACCAATATACCCTTCCTAGGATCACTTCTCACTCATCCTACATTCATCGAGGGTACCTGCTGGACGACTTTTATTGACGACACACCGGAGCTTTTTGCTCTCGTGGGCAGTCAGAACAGAGCACAGAAGCTCCTGGCATACCTTGGAGATATTGCTGTCAATGGCAGTAGTATCAAAGGGCAGATTGGCGAGCCCAAATTCAAGGGTGATATCATCATGCCTGAGCTGCATGATGATGATGGCAAAGTCATCGATACTTCTGAATCATGCAAGAAGGGATGGAAGTACCTTCTTGACAAGGAAGGTCCAGCTGCCTATGCGAAAGCAGTGCGGGAGAACAAAGGATGCCTCATCATGGATACGACGTGGCGTGATGCACATCAGTCTTTGCTTGCTACGAGAGTTCGCACCGTTGACTTGCTGAACATCTCAAAACAGACAAGTCATGCTTATAGCAATTGTTTCAGTCTGGAATGTTGGGGTGGAGCTACGTTTGATGTGGCTATGCGGTTCCTTTACGAAGACCCTTGGGATAGGTTAAGGAAGATGAGGAGGGCCATTCCCAACATCCCCTTCCAGATGCTGCTACGGGGCGCCAATGGCGTTGCCTACTCATCGCTACCAGATAATGCTATCTACCACTTCTGCGAACAGGCAAAGAGGTACGGTGTCGACGTCTTCCGAATTTTCGATGCTTTGAATGATATTGATCAGCTCGAGGTAGGTATCAAGGCCGTGCAGAAAGCTGGTGGTGTGGTCGAGGCGACTGTATGCTACAGTGGTGACATGCTAAACCCCAAGAAGAAATACAACCTCGAGTACTACATGGGGTTGATCGAGAAAATTGTCAAGATCGGCACTCACATCATCGGTATCAAAGATATGGCTGGTGTACTGAAGCCAAGAGCTGCAACTCTGCTCATCGGATCCATTCGGAAGAAGTACCCTGACATCCCAATCCATGTTCACACGCACGATTCGGCTGGTACTGGAGTAGCCACATACGTCGCTTGTGCGGAGGCTGGTGCTGACGCGGTCGATACCGCCACTGACAGCATGTCTGGCATGACGTCCCAGCCCAGCGTTGGTGCTCTTTTGGCCTCGCTTGAGGGGACAGGGTTAGAGCCAGGCTTGAACGGTAACCATGTCCGAGCCATTGACACTTACTGGGCCCAGCTGCGTCTTCTATACTCGCCGTTCGAGGCTGGCCTGACAGGACCAGATCCAGAGGTTTACGAGCATGAGATTCCAGGTGGCCAGTTGACGAATTTGATCTTCCAAGCTTCCCAGCTAGGCCTTGGCGCCCAATGGGCGGAGACGAAGAAAGCCTACGAGCAAGCGAACGACTTACTTGGCGATATTGTCAAGGTGACACCGACATCGAAGGTCGTTGGTGACTTGGCACAGTTCATGGTCTCCAACAAATTCAGCTTTGATGATGTACAGAAGAAGGCTAAAGAGCTAGACTTCCCGGGATCAGTCCTCGAATTCTTCGAAGGAATGATGGGTCAGCCATATGGAGGTTTCCCTGAACCGTTGAGATCGGATGCCCTCCGTGGCCGCCGGAAGCTGGACAAGCGACCGGGCCTTATCTTGGAGCCAATGGATCTGGCAAAGATCAAGAAGGATATCAACGAGAAGTTCGGCAGCGCTTCCGAATGCGACGTTGCCAGTTACGCAATGTATCCCAAGGTGTTCGAAGACTACAGGAAATTCTTTTCCAAATACGGCGATCTGAGCGTCCTACCAACGCGATTTTTCCTGTCGAAACCTGAGCAAGGCGAAGAATTTAACGTCGAGCTTGAGAAGGGCAAGTTGCTCATCTTGAAGCTCCTAGCTGTTGGACCTTTGTCAGAGCAGACGGGCCAGCGCGAAGTCTTCTACGAGATGAACGGAGAAGTCAGGCAAGTTTCTGTAGACGACAAGAATGCTGCGGTGGAGAATGTCAGCAGGCCCAAGGCCGATAGTAGTGATAGCAGTCAAGTGGGTGCGCCGATGTCCGGTGTGGTTGTTGAGGTGAGGGTGCATGAGGGTGGGGAGGTGAAGAAGGGAGATCCCGTTGCTGTTTTAAGTGCCATGAAGATGGTATGCTGATTCCTTTCCCCTGTCATGGAAAACGAGTGCTTGAGGCTAATGGATTGCGCAGGAAATGGTCATCAGCGCTCCACACTCCGGAAAGGTATCCGACTTGAAAGTCAAGGAGGGAGACTCTGTCGCCGGGCAGGACTTGATGTGTAAGATCGTGAAATAGGGGCTTGGTGTAGGAGGGTGGATCGGCAGTGTGAAGCAATGGAGCGGCATTTTCAGCTTTGCAGTGGTAACGAGTAGATATCTTGGAGGCTTTGGCCTTTAAGGCTTAGTCCAACCTATGAATTGATGCCAAAATGATCTCGTGACCATTACCTACTCCTTTCTCTGCCAACACAACCTACTTTAAGGGCCGTAGGGGGTGTTTAGCAAATGATCGTAGTATGCTCCCAAGAGTCTCTAGGACTAAGATATCCTCAGTATAAGCGTCTCCCTATTGACAATTGGGATAATTAACGGGCCAAGATCTATGGAAGGGCGGATATACCGAGAGCCCTCTTATAATTTCAGGAGACCAGGAGATCAAAAATACCGCGATACATAGTCAGCGGTAATTTATGAGTTCAGGGTCTATATATAATATCGACGCAGGTTACACAACCGCCCTACTATAAGGAATCTCTAGTATATAGTACGCAGATTAACCCCGGGGGTAAAATCAGCGAAATCTTTTGAATCTACTGTCACAGTTTTGATAGTGTTGATACGTATACCGGTATTAAATACCCGAGCTCCTCGTATTAATCCTTAGCGCTACTAGCTCAATAAATAATCTCGTATTTAAATAACCGCATCTAGTTACGCCTCTTTCTAGGAGATCCTAGTACCCGAGGAGATCCCCTAAATATAAGGATAATAAGCCTTTTATCCTAGTACATATACTATACAGGCGAGTCTATCCTTAGTACGATATCTTACGTCGTAATCTAAATTAGGATCCTCGTACTCTAACAAGACTATAACGAGGCTTGCTACTAAGGGGATTCATTAATAGTACAGTGCGGGGTCAATCGGGTAGGTAGGGCTGTAAATAGAGGGGTAGCTCTTGCCTCGATTTCAATTGCAGATGATGATCTCACTCCTTTAGACAGAGTCATTAGACAGAGTCACTAACTACACACCAGGCAAGAGCTTCAATACAAGGCCGCTCCAAAAGGTAGTACGCCTGTCAGCGCTCGGGCTTAGGGAACATGGGTGGAGCAACTAGTTCTACAGCCGGGCGCCGTTGCTTTATCTTTGTTCATTTCCCATCTCTTGATTTCATTGACTCTATCCAACTACCATCCCACATAACCGTACACATCTCCACATCCAAATCCAAATCCTACGCAAATCAAATTCAGTATCGACTCCACATACGCAAGAACCATCTCTTGCACATCCTCCAACCCATCCTCCCACTTACAATCCCCGCCTACCAAACAAAGTAGCTATGTCTTCCGCTGGCAATCGAGGAGTCATCTCCAAGAATGCGGGCTACGCTTGGAAGCAACCGAAGGAACAGGATGCCCCAGCTCCCACTGGCAGTACGGCTGAGCGTAGACGCGTAAGTGGTACCTGATTATCACACATTTCTTAGAGTATCCACATCTACATGTTCGACGTCACGACTCTTTGATCTTGCCTTTGTGCACTATCCCAGGGGTCCCGATAACCCAGATACGCTGTCACCATCATCCATATCTATTACATTGCCATCTTTATTGAAATTCTCATACCTTCTATCCTCTACTTTGCTACATGACCCAAAAACAAGACATATCAACTACACAACCACAAAGCTCAGCGGTGACAATGCCTCAACCAACCTATAACCACGTTTCCGTTGTGCCCCCCACTTTTCATCCCTCCCCTTCACCTTCCCAGAATTCATCACCTACACACCTAGTCACACAGCACCCTCGCTAACCCCACCTTCTCTCACAGTCCTCAGTCACCTCCGCCCAAAAGTTCGCTAACCTGCACAACCAAAAGCGAAACTCCCAGGATGCCACCGCCGCTGCTCGCAGAGCCAGCTTCGCGGAGCAGAGCAAGGCTCCCGGATTTCTAGGTGGACTGTGGCAGAATTTCACTAAGGGGAGTGGAAAATGATCCTGTAAATTGAGATTGCGGCTGGGATTGGGACGGGCTACACAGCAGTACAATTGGGTGGATGAAGTGGATTGACTGGATGTGCATTCGTGCATGGAGCGGAAGATGAATTATGATCAAAGTTTGCAGCTGCTATGCTTAGTACTTTAGGAATTGTTAGCGAGGCGACAATGGAAAAAACAGACCTGCATGCTTGATGATGCTTGAGATGAGAGCTTTGAAGGGGGTTGGTGGTGTTATTGTATGATATATTGCGTTCATGTCAGGACGAAATCAAACACGCTGTCGACTTTATTCCTCTTCTCTCCCAAGAAACCTTACAGATGAGAGCTAATTCTCATCCCCTCTCCCGCCCTCCCGCTTCCCCAAGCGCATCCCCTCTTTCTTCGCCAATTGCCACAACTCACTGATTCTGTGTCGACCTTCATAGTCCTCAAGCACATCAGCCTCTAGTTTCGCAAACATCAGTTCCAGGAAAAAGAACTTCGCTGGATGCGGAGGTCGCGGCAGGGAGGGTTTGTTTGCGGATTAGAGTAAGCCGCCCGGATGGTCGGGTGGGCTGTGGAGGGGTTGTGTTAAGGGGGTGTGGGGATATGGGAGAGGACCTTGGTTTCGAGGATGGTGGTGGTGGAGGAGGAGCGGATTTGGAGGGACATTGTGGAAGTCATCTGTGCGCTCGGTGCTAGAGTTGTTGTGGTGAGGGAAGCGGTGGAGATGTTAGATGGTGCTCCAGTGCTTTAGTGGTGCGGAAGAGGATTGCTGTAGGATAGACTTGACGTTGGATTCTGACTTCTCTCTCCTCTCAACAGCATATTATATAAGTTGATATACAGTCTTTAGATCTTCAAAGAGATTGGGAAGAAGAAAGTTAATAGTGTGAAGAGCTGCTTGTGCAATTTTACATTCGGATTTGGGGATAAGCTGACTGTTTAACAACATCGATGTTTATGCAGCAGCTTTGCTGAATAATAACAATCTTACTCTCTGGGGTTGGCTCCCATGTTTAGTTGTGTGCCGTGGAGGTGACTTGCTAAGCTCTTGTCGAGTTTGTTTGCCTGGGACAATGGATTAATCATGAGGTTGGTATGCTTCGGTTATATATCGAAGATGAGGCACAGAGGTGTGATTGTAAGGAGGAGGAGAAGGTAGAGATGAAAGATTCACAGGTATTTGGAGGGAATAAGAAATGAAGCCTTGAAAGGCAAGCCTGCAAAAGATTGTACGCGTCCGGTCCCTAAGATATGTCCGGTCTCTATAAGATGTAATTAGTCTGGACCGGACCGCTATGCCTACTTCAGCCCCAACCTTTCTCTGGATCTAACATCAAGTTTACATGATTCCGGACCGGACCCAAAATCTAGCCAGTCGCCTGAAGAGGTATTAATGAAGCATAAGTGTCAGCCAAGTCGATTAGAGGCAGAGCCATCTTTTCTCTACGCTTATGTCAGCGGAGAGGTCTGGGAGTCCACTTATCGACTGCGGATGCTTGATAGCTTTTTCTATCCTGTGCTTACCTAAACTCTCTTGACTCGTTTGCCAGCACTCAACTTCTACGTTGGCTATGAATCATCAGGGTATAATAAATACGGTGGTGGTGACAATGTACGAAAAGAGTTGAATAGATCCGGCCGAGAAAATCTGCCCACATATCGCAATTTTCCCCAAAATAGTATCGGAACACAATTCCAACTCTGTGGTCGCTACATTAGTTTTCGTTTCATTTCGCGATCTTCATTGTTAACGTCAAGCTCCGTTGCCGACGAGACTGAACCATAGGTTATGGATATAGTAAGATAAGGAAAAGACTGTTGTGGTTTTATGGTTGTGGAAGAGCGAAAGGTACTAGTTCTATATCTTGACACGGGGAGGGTGTGATAGAATCGACGTGTGCTTCTTGTCTGCGCCGCTGGGAGTTCTGAACCTCGATACATTTCTCCCTAGATCTCGTCAGCAAGTCTAACAAAGCATCGTCACCCGAGCATTCCCCGCCATATGGTCTGCGTTTGTTGCCAGTTAAGTCAGAAGAGAATGGTTGTCTTTGTTTGCGTGAGCAGAACCTACGAAGATGCATACATACTCTATGTCAGGGACAGAATGGGCAGCGGCCTCTTGTCCATTGATGGGCTTGTTCAAGCTTTTCGCAGTGCAATTAGGTACCCACGTGGGCATGACTACTGAGTGGGTCCCGAGGTCGCAGTAAATTAACAGAAAGAGGTGATAAAAGTCAAAGAATGTAAGTGCCAAATCTTGGTATACTTGATTGATTGTCTTTTCATGAGCAGGCTCAATGTCCATGTTCTCTCGCGTCATGCCCAACAATGCAAATATTTTATCGCTTAGACCAGAACATTTGGCACTTGCAGAGCGACGCAGGAGGTCAGCGATGACACTACGTACGGTGGCTCTACGCATTGCGTAGACTGTGCTGACACGCCCGTAATACTCAACAAAAATGGATTTGGGTAGGCCTTCTTCGACTGGCTTGCCATGCAAGCAAAAACAAGCATCTGAGAAGGTCTGCCAAGTAGTAAGTTCAAAGCCGCACATTATTATGGCGTCTAGATTTGCTAAGCTAATCTCCTGCCGAACCCAGAACCTCTCAAACCATGAACGGCCCAGCAAACGGTATAAAGCGAGCTGTGCTCTCCTTCTACATGGGAGGGGCTTGGTTGTGTCTACTAGTCTCGCTCTTGCAGATTCCAGTCGACGATGACTTTCGAGCCTAGATTGCTCATCACCTCGAAAGCATAGCTGCTGTCATCTCCTACCGGATCTAACTAGATAATAACCCGACTTGCCAGCTTGTAGACTGCAGCCATTCTTTGGACCCAAGCACTGCGCTCTACCAAGTTTTGCTGGTCAATGCAAACGGCATCAATTCAGAGCACTCGCGGCCTGTCAATGTACCGAAGGTACTTCAAAGCGCATGCTAAATTCTGGGTCACAGCTAGTTTCCCCTGATGGAGACCAATTCTGAATTCAACCTTAATATAAGCCTTATTTGCTGTCAAGTCCCAGGCGTATGAAAGAGCTTGGTATGTTGGAGGATGACGCTCTATTAACGGAGTTTCGTGTATCTCAATACTCAAAGGCGCCGAAAACTTGTGGGGTAGTATGGCCAGAAGCCTTTTCTTCCCTTCCCCTTCGTTGAGAGGCGAGTAGCGATATCGACCAATTCTGACTTTCCTTCGCAGGGAATTGAGTATTGTTGTATAAGCCGTGATCAGATAGCAGTCAGATGCACAAGGTTAAGCTCCCTCCAAGATCTCCCAATGACCTGCTGCTGCCTCCGACTGGAAGTCGCTGTTCTCGATTACATAAGAGCTCCTGAGAGAGATTTGCTGCACGAATCTCTCGTACTAAAGAAGCGATGAAGGCTAATATGAGTTTTCTACTCGCGCAGATCCTTCACGATGGAGGTAAATCGAGGTGTTGGAGGTGACTAGCCTCACGATGTCAACTAAAGTGATCTGCGGCTAACCAGCGGAAGCGTCCGATTTACAGGGGTACAAAAGCGCTAGGGATTAGTGACGTCGATAAAGACCGGTCAGATCCATAATTTTCTGTCGATAAACAAAGAGCCTTTGACCCAAAGCATTGACGTTTCGATTCAAGACAACCACTCCCACCCATCCTACACCTGACACCCCTAAAACCCCTCACAAGGAGTCATGTCCAAGATATTCGCTCACCACAAGCGAAAGATAATCGCAGCCGGTGTGATAGTCGGTCCGCTTACCCTGTTACTCCCATCCTTCCTACCCAAACCCAGTATCTGACACCCTTTCGACATTACAGGCGGATACGCACTCTTCGAATACACCCCCCTTCCCAACCCTTTCTACACCACAGGCGTCCAAAACATCGAGACACGCTATTCATCCGGCGGCGGTGCAAAGAACCACTTACCGGGTGCGGCAACGAAACGTGGCGATCCTGAGTCGGTAGAAGGTAATACAGAGAAAACGAAGGGAATTGGGAGTCCCTATTATCAGGAGAATATTGGAGAACAGAAAGCTGATGTGAGTGATTTTCGTTTTGGAAGAGCTGCACAAGTGTCTCGTACGGCTTCTGGTGGAGAATGCACTTTAAAGGAAATCGAGTGGAGACGGATGAGGCTAAGAGGGAGGGGAAACGTCGTTTCTCAAAACTGAGTCGTGTTGATTTTGTACTGGAGACAAGAATGCTGACCAAATTCCGCTACAGCCGAGTTCATTCGACAAGACATGGAACAAGGCGCAATACCACGATGACAAGGGAAAGTAGCTCGATGAGCCGGCGGGCCTGGCACGATTTGCCGCATTATTTTGGCGCATGAGGATAGCAGTGGCCATTTCGGCCACATGCATGAAATAGAGAAAATTGTAGACTTTGCTCTAGATTCAAGACTCGGCGGCTGGCGCAAGGATGACAGGCTCCGGCGTGAGAATATTCGGATAGCTTTTAACGAAGATTTACAGACCCACCATGTGCGTGTTCAGGTATCGTTTGTTCAGGCTACACCTTTAATTCGCTAAGCAGCAGTAAAGGCTCCCCGTTGGCCTCCAGCAAGCCGCGATGCTCTTTGGCTTCAGGCAGGATAGAGCGGATGTTTGATAGGCCATATGCATCACGCAACAAATCATCAAGAATGGTTGAGCGGTAGTCACCCAAGTGAGGCCTCGATTGTGATTTGAATGATTTGCATTGCAAACATCGCCTCGAAAACAGTTTTCTCGAAGCTGCTAGTAAAAGCAAGACTCCACAGATCGACACATAGTATTGCACCATCTAGCTACGATCTCCCCTCACGATACCCTCGAATCGGTTCTTGAACCACTTGACTGTTTCGGCTTGGTTGATGCGGTGTCCAGCACCAACCTTGCTCTTGCATCGTCGTCGCTTAGCGACACGCTCACCTGGTCGGGTCCTGGTGTAACAACAATCAGCGCCACTTCTTACAAGGACTTTCCTCCATTCCGAAAATTCGTAGGGGAGCACTCACATGCAGCAGTAGAAGTCCATTCCGTAAATACCAATTGCCGGATCATACTTTATGCCCAAATCGATGTGTTCGCTAATTCCAAACCCGAAGTTGCCCGTCGACGAGAAGTTCTTCTTCCGCAGCTCGTATTCCTTGACTTTTAGACCACGCTCGAGGATTTCCTCTGCTTTGGGGCCACGGACGGTGACGTGGACGGCGATCTTCTCGTTACGTCGGATACCGAATGTACGGACAGTATAGCGGGCTTTGCCTGTAGAGTGGGGAAGTGAGGGTTAGAAATCTGACGAGCGGGGCTTTGGTGGATGAGGAGCGAGGGCAAGGCGTACTGTAGACTGGTGTTTGACCAGATAATTGTTCGAGCACTTTAGCAGCACGGGTGAGTCTGTCACCAGATTCGCCGACTGAGATGTTGAGGACGAGCTTCTCGATGCGGAGCTCTCGCATGGGATTTGCTGTCTTGTCTTTGCCGGATTCCGCCTGTAAAACAGCAATGTCAGTTTCGCATCCCACCTCATACTAGTAATAGACACTATGAGTTATCATACCATGGTTAAGGGAATGTAGATGGAATGCGCTGAAGTTGCTAGTGTCGCTGTCGTTGATACCTGTGTGGGCGATTAGCGAAAAACCTTAGCGCGCTTAGGCGTGTAATTTATGTCTAGCGCCTTGAGCCTCGACTACGAAATTGTGAAGCTCCAAGAATATCACTCGTGAGCCTGCAAATAGCTCAAACGAAGAGAGACAAGAGGCCTAGAACTCCAGTAGAATCTTTGGACATACACAGTCGCGTACGCGACGAGCTTGAATCATCATGGCGAACAAACAGGGAAAGATGGTAAGTTCTAATTCAGCCTAGGATCTTGAATAAGTTGTACACCTCCAATGACAATGCTGCTAACATTTTCAACCGCAGCAAAACCTCGTAAGCCTTCAACACTCTAACATACTGGCTCTGAGCACCTTTCGGATCATCAGCGCTATGGTTGGATCACTAATTATAGCCTAGATCAACTATAGGATGAGGATTACCCTGAACGATGGACGGCAGATGACGGGGCAAATGCTGGCATTCGACAAGGCATGTGTTTCGGCAATTAGAAGCACGGAAAAATTCTGACTTTAAAATAGCACATGAATCTCGTACTCGCAGACACAGAGGAATTCCGCCGCGTGAAACGAAAGCCAACCAAAGGCGCGCAATCCGCTCCAGGCAACACCTCCACCCCCGCCCTGGTCGAATCAGAAGAAAAGCGCACACTTGGCCTCACAATCGTGCGCGGCACACACATCATTTCATGCTCAGTCGACGGCCCTCCACCAGCCGATCCTTCAGCACGACTAGGAGCAAGCGCACCAGGAGGCGCTGGAGCACCACCTACACTATCTGCTGGACCAGGTATTAGTCGGCCCGCTGGGCGAGGATTGCCTGTGGGATTGGGAGGACCGGCCGCTGGAGTTGGAGGACCAGCGCCGCCAGGTGGATTCCCTGGATTTGCTCCGCCTGGAGGGTTTCCCGGAGGTGCACCGCCTGGCTTTCCCGGACGGGGAGGGCCTCCTGGAGGAGGACCGCGTAAGTTCATACAGTACCCAATTCTTGGAAGGAGACATTCTGATCGTTAGGCTTCTAGCTGGTTTCGCACCACCACCAGGCTTCCCGGGCCCACGTAAGCTAATCCCCACACGATGTATGCCCGAATAACGATGTGCTAATGGACGCTACAGCCCAAGGATTTCAGCCACCACCAGGCTTCCAACCTCCTGGAGGACGAGGTTTCCAGCCGCCGCCGGGGTTCGGAGGAAGGTGATCAGCGTCGGCGATGGATGAATGTTGAGCGACCACGAACGCAGATGATCAAGTGGCCCCAATTGTGGCCTATCATGGCTCTGAGAGCACTCCAAACGGGACTCATGAAGTATCCAAGTTGCTGCTCTGGTCAAAAAGTCTACGCATGAGGAGTTCGGGTGGAAGGCTTCAGATACCACAAAAGCGCTGGCACAGCCTGGATAGACCATTTATCCATAAATACAAATTACCCCTGTGACTACTTATATGGTTTGTTTCCATGCGGCAGTATAAACTTCGAAATGTGCACGTGACCACCGTTACCCCGAACCCTTCAGCCCTATTGGTCGACGGTGATAACCAGACAGACAGTCCTCCAACCCCAACCGTGAAGCTCTCCTCCTGTGCAAACCACACGACCTCCACAATGGCAGCAGCAATATCAGCGCTCAATGCCAAGATCCGGTCGCAGCCGGTCTTGAGCTACTTCTGCTCGACCCGTGCGTCTCGATGCCTGCGCTCAAATGCTGCGCAACAGCTACACATTCGGAGTCATACTGATCTCTTCCCCCAATAGATTTCTGGGGTCCAGCATCAAATTTCGGCATTCCAATTGCAGCGGTGATGGATACGCAGAAAGATGCTGAGATGTACTTACCCCTCTCTGTCCCCTCGTCCCTACTTCCACCGCATAGTATTGGGGGATCTGATTCAGGGTCTTATAGTATTTCCGGCCGCATGACCGGCGCTCTCCTCCTCTACTCCGGCACGTTTATGCGCTACGCTTTCGCTGTCACGCCCAGGAATTATCTACTGTTTGCGTGCCATTTTGTGAATTTTGGCGCGCAGAGTACGCAGGGGTATCGGTATTTGCAGTATTGGAAGTGAGTATGGATAACTTTTGTTGAGGATGGAAGGGAGGTCTTGGGATTTTGGGGGCAACGACGAAGACATGCGCTGGAAGGGATGGAATGGAGAAAGAGGTTTGGGTGGGATGGGAGATGATTGGTTGGCAAGAAATTGCAGTACATGGTGATCAACGTATACAAGTAGGAAGGGCTGGGCGCGGGGGTTGCTTGTCATTGAGGTGTATGATGTGAGCTCGGGCTAACGTATGTACAGCTACGGCGGTAGGGAAGCCTCACTAGAAGCGAAGGCGAAGTCAGAAGCATCTAGAATAGGCCAAGATGGAAAGGAGATGGCGATAGATGCGAAGCAAAGCGCGGAAGGGATAGTGGATCAAGCGAAACAGAAGGCGGGCGACTTGAAGGCTAAGATCACGAAGTAGTCTAAACCGTGGTTTTGGGGAGAGGGTCAGAAGAAGTGGAGTGGAGGCACATTTCGTAAATATCAGCCAGCATTGATGCCAACATTCGTGTATTCATATTGAGCACCTGGGAACGTGGCATCAGTGAGAGATTCTCACGCTTTGGCTATTCAGATAAGGCTCATGGCCTTTACAAAAGCTTGAATTGCTTGCAGTATCATCTTCATCTTCGCATGTCTGTCTATTGCTCACGTCATCGAGTTGTTGTACGTCTCAGAAGGGGAGGCCTAGACAACGTGTCTTGACAGCTCACTTTCCGTCACTCTCGGTGAACCACGCTTTCAACAATACAGACTTGCATACCAGCAAGACGCCGCGATTATGAATCGTTTTTGTACATCATAACAAGAACGTAAAAGCTTTTGCATGAATCACTACTTCGTTCAGTCCAGGCTGGGTTCCAGTGTGACACCTCTGTTGAAGTCATTAGTAGTTGGCGCAGTAAGAGTTGTTGGAAAGCGGAACTCACGCAACAATATTCGCCCACCCAATCAGCCGCCAGTGCTTGTCGATCCTCCTGCTCAGCGCAATCTTCTCCCCAATCTCCGTACACGCCGGACTCGTTAGCTGGATCTTCGCAGCATCTTTCTTGACATTCATGATCTTAGCACCCGTCGCGGTGGATCCTATGTTGACCATGAGAACCTCTGCTTTCGAAAGCTTGTCGACCTTTGCTTGCTTCCCGTCTGCAGTCTTCACACCCAAAAGTCTACGGAGCAGGACGAAGCTGACTTCGAGTTCGGTGTAAATCGATGGTAGCTTGCCTTTGAGACCGAGCACGAAGCCGACAAGACGATCAGCTCGGCAGAGGGTAGGGTCTACTCTTGTGCCAACACCAATGAGACCACCAGGTACGGCGAACTTGAGATCGTTGTGCTCGGCGAAAAGTGAAATGACTCTGCTGAAGATGGGCCGACATTTGATCTTGCCCTGGTCATCCTTTGTTACCAATCCTGGACGGATTTCAATCTCGTCGCCGAGCTTCAAAACACCAGTCAAGATACTTCCCCCGGCTACACCACCCTTCAGATCCTCAATCTCAGCCCCTGGCTTGTTGACGTCAAAAGAACGGATGATGATCATGTGCGGTGCAGCGCCGAAGTCACGGATTGGTACTGGTATCTTATTGACAATTCGCTCGTTGATGGCATCGATGTTGTATTTGAGTTGGGCGGATATGGGAATGATAGGTGATTTGTCTGCGACTGTTCCTCGGACGAAATTTTCGATTGATTGGAAATGTTGCTCTGCGCCTTCAGCGCGCATAAGGTCGACTTTGTTTTGGAGAATGATGATGTGGTCGAGCTTCATGATCTCGATAGCTGCTAGATGCTCCGAGGTTTGTGGTTGAGGACATGATTCGTTTCCGGCGATGAGGAGGAGAGCGGCGTCCATGACTGCGGCGCCTGACAACATGGTGCTCATGAGGATATCGTGGCCAGGGCAATCCACGAAGCTGTTGTCTTATTAGTCTGTTGCAATCTTCGATTTGTGGTAGCCACAACGTACGAGACATGTCTCACTAGCCTATACCGACCTCCACATCCCTGTCTATCACACGGAGGATCCACCTCTTTCTCACTCTTGTAGCTCTTGTAGCATGTCGGCCTTGGACACGCCTCATTATCGCACTTGTAGATCTTGGCGTTCGCATAACCTAGCTTGATAGTAATGTTCCTTTCCAGCTCGTTCTTGAACCTGACAGTCTGAACCCCCGAGATCGCCTTGACCACCGTCGATTTTCCATGCGCCACGTGCCCTATCGTACCAATATTAATTGTCGCCTGTCTCGCAATAATCTCGGGGGACAGTGGAGTCAGTGCTGAAACGTCGAGGTTCTCTGGGTCTGGTTGCTCTGGAAGCTCTGGTCTCTTTATTTCGGGTAGTGGTTCTGATTTCTTCAGAGCCGACCTGGGCTGCTCAAGTGGTGCTGTATCTTCGACCTCGTCATTTTCTTGATCAGCTGCCACCATGGATGGCGACTCAGGCCCAGATTCCTCGTCTGAGGGCATGTCGCCGTTGGTAGCCATGATTGCGGTCACCGTGCACAGCGCCCTTCCCTCCTCGCTAAATCTTCTTGTTTCTAGCCTTGCTCTTCGTGCAAGCTAGCGCTGAATTTGCAGATGTAACAACTTTTCTGATAAGTTGTAGGCTAGAGAACGCGAGTTCGCAGGCGTTCAAAAGGGTTGTCTGGCTAAATATTGAATCCTATCGCGGTGAGTCAAGCAGTGTCCCATTGCGAAAAAGTTTATGCGGCTGACTTTGCCGCCGGCATCGCGGGAGCGCCAGCTCCAGGCTAGGCGGGGTTTGCCTCCTTTCGCTGGCGTGAGACTAATATTTTAGTTCCGGTAGCTAGCACTACCGGCCAATCAGTAGCTACCCCCTAACTTTTTAAGGCAGGACTTTTTTTATTTTACGCTTACTCTAGAAACCTTATAATCTAAAAAAACGACCTTTATATCCCCCGTAAAAATTAATAATTTTAAATTATAAATCGCCTTTAGATTTCGTCCCCTACCAGAATTTTTAATAGCGTAAAAACGAAATTTATATATAAAAATTAAATATCTCGCGCCGATATATTATATACGTAACTCTTAATATAGATTTATTCTTAATTATATATTTTAAGTCGGTCGCTTTCTAGTAGAATTTCCCCGAAAACGAACTAGAAACCCTTTTACTACTTCGACTATTAATAAAGAAATCTAGATTTTTATTTTTATCGGCGTTAAGATACGTCGGTATCTCGCGCCGAATATAAAGATATTTTAAATTTTAAGACTCTGTTATAGGTAGGTAATTATCGGTATTTAATCGTAATTTACGTAAATTATCGCTTTTTAACTTATAATATTCTACTGCGCTTTTAAATTAAGGAATATTAATCGTTATTAATAGCCGTAATTTACGCTATAGAAGCTTTATTCTTAGGATTTATCCGGTTCCGAGTGTAGACCCCCTGTAGAGGAATACCCCTGGGCGCTAAGATTCCGACTAAGCAGGGGGGCTGCACCGGAGACAACTTGTTGTCAGAATTAAATAGGTGGCAGCCTTAGATACTATTGTAAGCTGCAAAAACCTAAGTTAACAATTTATCACAATTTAGCTTGAGCGTCGTCAGATAGCTTCTTTGCTCTCCTAGGTTCGCATACTACTGCTTGTGCGCTCTAGCCCTCCCGACTGCCATTCTTATGTTACCAAGCCTGGTGCAAGCACAGAGCACGCAAGGCCACGATTTGGCCCATGCAGAACCAGAGTTTTGCACCTAAGGGATACCAGGGCTTCTACTGGTTCGCATAATCCCAGGAACTTCTAGTACGAAGAGTGTTTGCTTTGACTAGCCAAATGCAGCTCAATATTGGGCATATCACCTTGCAAAATGCTAGCATTGTGGAATTTCACCATCGCTTTTAGACACAAACCATACTACCTCCTGATGACATGCAGCTCACTCAAGCACAGGATATTTGGTATGCCTGTTGGGGTAATTCCACGTAATTCAATCATCACCATCGTCTGAATCCTTCTCGTCCAAGCTCCCAGCAAGGTGATCATTGCTGCCATTAACCAAGACGATTTTTTTGGAACTTTCTGGTTTTGACATGATGAAAGCCTTGAGACAAGTAATCCTGTTTCCTGCTTCGTAGGTACCCAAGAGCGTTCCCACTTGGGTCGTAGTACTCGGTTGTGCTACAGCTTCTTTTGCACCAGTACTGGATCCATGAGTAGTCCCATTCGCTAGTTCTTCCACTCCATCTTGGAGAGGTGTATTCGAGACTGATTTCCCGTCAGTAAGCTCTGCCTCATCAAGCAGCCAGACGCGTATGGCACCATCACTGCTCCCAGTGACGACGAGCAGGCTTTGTGAATCTGGTGGTTTCAAGATCTCGAAGTCTTTAAAACGGCCTGTCAAGCCTTCCGCGGCACCTCCTAGTTGACAGACTGCTTCACGTAATGGGATCCCTTGCTTGGGGAGACCCTCTGCCGCCTCGGTTTCAGAGACCAAACTTGAGGAGTAGAACAGTATCCGGGCGTCCTCTGTAGAAATAGCTAAAAGATCTGTGGACTTATCATCATGTCCTGATAAGGCAAAATAATGCAGTTGATGAATTTTGGTAGTCGGCGTTGGCAATATTCGATACTTTGGTCTTGAGTCCTGTAACCAATGTTAGCCTCTAGAAAGCAGACAACACTTACAGCGGCATCTATACCATGCCAAAGACCACACAGCCTCTCTCGAAACCAACCACAAATTCTACTCCAACGCTATCCCACTCTACTCTCCGCCCTTCCCCGCTGGTCCATCTTCCCTCGCCAACTCCCTGCAGAAGATTTCTCTCGAAGTTGAGTACCCCTGCCTTTTTTCCAGTCACCAGATTCCATAACCTCATGCATTTTTCGCCCTTTCCGACGCTCACCATGAGCTTCATGCTTGGGTGTATTGCAAAATCATTGACACCCGCCGGTGTTCCACCCAGAGGTGCAGTATCCCCACTTGGTCGTCCGTGAGCTTTTGGTATAGGAGCTTTGATAGTGGAGAGTACAGTCCAATCCCTAGTGCGAGCCACTGCTATCGTATTGTCCTCCGCGGCTGACAGAAGCTTTGACCGCGTAGGAAAGTACAGAGCATTGATACTGCCGCTATGATGTTCCAGAGACCCAAGTTCTCGGTTTCTGGGATTCTGTATGATTTTATTGCCACCCAGGGTAGGTATCTGTGGGCCTTTACTGTTGTGCCGTGATGGTGCTGCAGCAGAGATGTGGTAAAGATTGACAACTTGATCGGAACCACCGCTTGCAAGTATGATCTTTTGTGACTTGGTAGCATCCGACGAGAGCGGGGAGATAGCGAGGCAGCGTATAGCAGAGCCATGGGAACTGAGGAGGAAGGTATCTGCAAATTCGACTTCCAGAGACTGCCCAGATGCTGTGGTACCCTGCTTTGACACTGTTGCTGTCAAGCCATGTAACACCTTCTCGTAAGTCCCAACAATGATCTGGACCGTTTGCGGAGTATTGAAGGGATCAAGAGCGACTTTCCTCCTCTTCGTCTTGTCGGTAGCTTTTCCTGATTCGGGCACCCTCGAGGCCTTTGCGGCAGGAATTGCCTGAGTTCCATTGCCTGTAGCTATCGTTTCCCTTTTTCGCTTCCCCATGCCTAGAATCGCATTACTTGCAACTGTGGTAAAGTATTTCGCGTCTTCGTATTGTAGCTAAGGGCCTTCGGTTGATGATGGAATTTTGGAGTCGACCCCCCGGACACATTCCGCTCCCGACTTCTCGACCCTCGTGCCATTAACACACCCCAAGGGACACCAGGAAAAGCCATCAAAACCGACCACATTTCATCAAATGAAACCTCAGAAAACGTAACATGTCATAGTCGAATCTCATGTTATGATTCAGCAAATTCTGTTTCACTAGGCGGCGGCTCATCCGATGAGCATTTCTAGCAATGGATCTGTTACTGTCGCAATGTCCAAGCACGACCATTTGCGAGCCTGCAAAACGAGGAGACAATTAATTCTTCGACAGCTCTTCCAAACAACGCTCACACGTCTTCAGCAGAGCAATCTCACGTCTTCCGGTGATGATCTTGCCTCGTTCTTTGAAGCCAACGACATCTCGAAGTGAGTCGATGAACCCCCCGGCCCTATAAGCTTTTTCGTAGGGTGTATGCTAACTCCCAATCAGAGACCGTTTTTTCGATCTTTCGACACTCCCACAACCTCCAAACGATGCGCTGCTACCCCACGTATACCAAAGCGCCGACGGGCTCAACAGAGCTGCGGACTTGAGCTCTCGCAAGCTTGACAAGCACGAGAAAGATGTTAAACAGGCTACAAACAGGCCAAGAGCGTCAGATGAAGAGCCTGATCCAAGTTCAACACAATACGGTACTGGACATTCGGAACGGCCTATAGAAATATCCACAGGCGTAGAAGCTACCGTTCATGACATACCGTTTGCTGGGGACAAGGACGATGGGCCCGTTCAAGAGTTCAAATCGTCGATAGACTCGGAGACCAGCGGCAACGTCTACCAAGACTCCACCATTCATCCTTCCAAAGCCTTGCCATTATCTTTTGATGATACCGTTTCTCTGGATCAAACTGTATTTCGAGAGATAGTCCCGGAGCAGAGGTCTGGGAATGCTCGAATCGTGCACGTGCCATTCAAGGAAGCCCAGGAAGAGCGTTTGGAACATCTCGACCAAGACAGGACCTCAGATGAGGGAACAGTACATGCGGATAAGAGTTATGGGAATGCCAACGGTCTTACACCGCCGACTTCGGAAGAAAATGCCAGCCCACCGTCAAGCGATGAGCACGCAAAGCCAAGCAACAATGGGGCTGCGTCTGATGCCACATTACAATCCCAGATGAATATTGCACTCGCAGAGGCCGTTGCGGGAACGCCTTCGACGCCCGATGAACAATTACGGCTTGAGCAGGCCCAGTCAATGCAACTAATAAAGGGTTCCAATGACAGATATGGGGGGGGGAATGTCAGCCAGAAAGAGACACAGTCGATGCTACCACCAAGCGGCTTGCCATCTCAACTCACACGTGATAGTATGGCTGATGAAACGATGACTGATATCAGTTTAAGATCAGATAACACTGCTCGAGGAGGTATGACTGAGCAGAATGAGTATCTGACAAGGCCTGCGTCGGGGATGAGGGATCATATGTTTCCAGGTATGAATGGGGAATCGCCAAGAGATCTTACTCTCAGTCGACGACCGCCTATGCGCATTGATACTGGTGTACCCTCTACCTCAGCATCACCTGCGACACCCGACAATAGACCACCGGTCGCAACACTGGTCAGTGGCCGTTTACCGCCTGGATCTGCAACGCCCAACAAATCAGCACCTCAAACAGGGAGTGCTCAATCACCACCAGAGCGGATGACCACTAGGGTGTCTTCTGGAGCACTTCGGCACAAATCTGTGTCCGAGATTCTTGGTGAGACACCTAAGCCTACTCCTACCCATGCCGAAAAAGGGACCTTCGATCGAGGGTTTGGCGACTCGCATCGAGAAGACCATGGCTCTCTGCAGACTCCTAAGTCAGCATCATCCTTTACATCTCCCGACCCCGCAGCATTTAAACAACGTCTGAATGAGCTGAAAGAGAAACAAAGAAGTAAACTATCCACTGTAGTATTTGCTGGTTCTCGAAATCAAGATCTTACTCAGGGTCAAAGCCTGAATGTCATTGAAGCTCCTGTCGGGGACAAGGACTATCTGCTTACGTTGTTTACGGCAAAAGTCTCAACTCCCCCCAGAGCGCACCCGCTTAATGCACTAGTCAAGTCTGCCCACAAGACTTTGAGCACATCGGATTTCTACACTGACTTCAACGAGCGACAAGCTTGCCAGGTTTTGAGTAGGATTTATGATCTGCAAAGCAACAATCGATGGTCCCTTCGGCAGATGGAGCGCTCTGCGGAGCCTACTAGGCCAACGACCCATTGGGATGTGCTGCTAGGTCAGATGAGATGGCTGAGGACAGACTTCCGCGAAGAGAGAAAATGGAAAATGGCTGCTGCTAAATTTACGGCGGATACGTGTGCAGCCTGGGTGGCTGGGACTCCAGAAGAACGCAAAATTCTGCAGGTTAAGGTTCGGTCCCAGGTTTCAAAGGCACGGTCGAGATCGCTCTCAGCATCCACGCCTGACTTAGTACATTCTACCGATGATGAGGCCAGCGATGCTACCGATGACGACTCTGTAAGAGAAAAAGGCTCTCAAGAAAGTGCTCCTGCGGCACTATTCTCTTTACCTCCAGAGATGTTTGTTTTTGGCCTTAACAAGAGTCCAGTGGCAGAAAAGCTGCTGCTCGAACTGCCACTCTATCAGCCAAATGCAGAAGTCCAGGACACTGCGTTGCGGATTACCGATGTTTCACCGGATGCTCTCTGGAAGAAGCCTTTGGTACCTGTGTCAAAGTACGCCGAGGGCAAAATCGTGACCCTGGAAGAAGGCCCGCCACGTAAGAGGAGTCGTTTCGATTACGAGGATGCTGATCGGTCTAATTCTGAGAACTTTGATCACATATTAAAGCCAGAGCAGGAGGATGTCGCTTTGTTTGATCCAGAGAACAAGCACATAAGAGATCGCATACATACTGGTCATTCCTTCAGGCCTCCTTCGGAGTACAACATGCCATCCCAGAGTTTCTTCGAGTCTCGTCAATCTTCACAGTGGACCCCCGAGGAAGATCACGAGCTTCGGAGACTTGTGCGAGACTTTGCATACAATTGGTCTCTTATCTCCAGCTGCTTGTCCTCGCCGTCAGTATTTACCTCTGGAGCTGAAAGGCGAACCCCATGGGAATGCTTTGAGCGTTGGATTAGCTTAGAAGGTCTTCCGGTCGAGATGGCTAAGATCAACTATTTCCGTGCATACCACTCAAGGCTACAAGCCGCTCAAAAGACAGTGGAAGCCCAACAGCAAGCACTCCAGCAATCACAGGGCAATAACGGACAACTCCCAACGCGACGTAGGACTACCCAACCTTACTCGGTGGAGCGCAGGAAAAACGCAAGGCACCTTCACCTCATTGATGCTATGCGCAAGCTGGCAAAGAAGCGAGAGACCGCCATACATAAGCAGCAACACGGTACATACTATTTCAGTTTACCAGTCTACAGATTACATTTTCTGATTTATGCTATTTGTTTTATATCGATGCTAACGTTTAGCAATAGTTGCCAGTCTCGCTGCAATGAGAAAAGCCAATGAGGTGGTGAAGCAAAGGCCTACCATGCACACGCCACAAGAGTTCAGTCGCTTGAAGTACGAGCGTCAGCTGGCGATGGAAGAGAAAGCAAGGCAGTATCGAGCGCAAATGATGCAGCATCAAAAGGCTAACCAAGCGGCAGCGGCCACGGCCGCTAAGGCTAATCAGCAACCCGGTCAGCTGAACAACGGGATGCAGCCTCTACGCAACCCTGTGCCAGGTATGTCAAACGGCGGAAGTCCCAACATGGCTGCTGCCAATCCTCACGCACAATTACGAGGAGGTGGAGTAGATCCTTCCAGGCCAGTACCGCAGATGCAGAGGCTTCCGAACGGTCAGACCAATGGTATTCTACCTACGAATGGTCACGGTGTTCCTCATGCTCCAATGCAGCCAAACCTCCAACTGCAGATGCAGATGCAGCAGCGAATTCCTCCTAACATGGCATCAGATCCCACACGCATCGTACAAGAAGCGGTTCGTGTTCAAGCGGAACAACAAGCAATCCACCAAATGCGCCAGCAGCGGCAACCCCAACCTAATGGTCAAGCTGGCTCTCCACTCATGCAAAACCCCAGCCTTTTGTCTCAGAACAATCCTGCCGTACTCACATCTCTTCAAGGCCGTTCCTCAACCTCTCCCCGTGCTCAAGCTCAGTCTCTCTCCAGTGGCATTACTCCTGCCATCAATCAAATTTCTTCGCAGTTCCGGGCGCGCCACCCGCAGGCTACGGAAGAGCAAATCAGTAGAATGACGACCGATCACTTATCCAGAATATCGAGTGAATATGGCAGGCAGCAAGCCTCAAACAGTGACTTGGCCAGGCAGACTGCCATGCAAACCGCCGCTGGCAATGCCAACGCCAACGCTGTGGCCCGTAACAGCAATATGGGGCTGCAAGCTCCAAGCCCCATGCAGCAAGCGGCCATGATTGCAAGTGGAAACACTGGAATGCCGAACTCGCAGCAATACGCCCAATTCATGCGAAGTCAACAGGCGAGCCAGCAGAGAGGCGCTAGTGTCGGTAGTGGGCAAGGTATGAATGGGAGTAGGAGTGGCACGCCGATGATGCAGCGGCCTGGAAGTGCTCAAGGAGGGCCAAGGCCCAGTCAGAGTCCGAGTGCTAGGCAGGTTGGCCTAGCTAATGGACAATAGTGATATCTGGGGGTTTGTACATATGTACATTTCTCTCGGTCTGGTTTAGGGGAACAGGGAAGATAAGGTGTTGTGCTTACAAGGAAATTGCTTCTGCGGTGGCGGTGGATGGCTTGTCCATAGACAAAGGCGTGCGTGCTGCCTCCTCAGATCGAAGCAGTAAGGCAGAGTATCCTATTATGATATAATTAATGCCCTCTGCCTGGTACAATGCAGGAGTCATCGAACTTTGCTAGCTGGAACAGTCTTAAAGGACACGTAAGGCAAAAAATCATCAAGCGGGGTGTGGAAGATATACTGCTTGTCGGGTAGCTGCAGCGGAGCGTTACGTCCCAGTAGGTAAGGTAGGCTTCCCTTCTGACGGGAAACCATCGACTTGTCTCTCCGATCAGATTCAGTCGGGATGAAGAAGCTCGATAAGTCGTCTGATGGGTTGAGAGATGATGGCTATTTCTGCATGAATCTTCATGATACAGCTTGGCTTTTCACAGATCTACGATTTCTGTTGCGTTGGAGAGCAGCGTTCTTAGCTGGGCCCTCGACAGTGCTTCGGGATTTTTTGGCATGGTGTCCCATAGCATTCCATCCATTGAGACTCGGTTGTTGACCATGGCTAGCTGGAAGGACTTCGCAATATCTTTGTTGCGAGCATCAATCTTCCTGGTCTGAAGTGAGTGATTTGTACTTTTTGCTTCAGTGTTATCTCAGAATTGACTTCAGTAATGTCTATGCTCATGGTATTGCTGTGGTCGCGCTTCTGCCCTCCCTCTAGCCATGCGTTCTTCTTCCGCAAGATGGGGTGTATCAGAAGTATCAGCGCGTTGACCGCTGGACGGAATGATGAGAGGCTAATAACCACTATTAACGCGCACAATGTCACGATGCAACTGCTTCTCGGACCTCCGGGGAATACCTGGACGAGGTCCTGATGGATATACGCAGTACAAGGGATATCTTAGCGCTAGACTCGAACGATTGCAAACTCGCGCTTCAACACTCAGAAAATATGATCCTCCTCCACGAGAACAAGGATGCCGACAACGGCTTACACTCCGGTAAACTTGTGGCATGGTAAAGTGAGCTTGCCAAAGCCCTGCTAGCGAATGAATCCTTCCAAAGAGCCGATGAGCTGTTTGGAAAAACCATGGTAGTTTGCAAGCAATTGAGTGGCTTCAGCCGGTTGCAACTGTACAACCCGTCGCGCGGCCAGGCGTTGATCCAGCGAGAAAGTGGGAATCACGACAAGGCTGCAGAACTCTTTCTTGAAGCCTTCAACGATCGTGAGCACGCCTTTAGTTCAGACACGCGGAAGGTGGACGGTGAGTCGCTCACTCATGTCAAGGCTGCTGAGATTACACTTGACACCATACAGGACTGGCTGTTTACTCTACGGGCTTGGTGATGTTAGGTATAATCAACGCAGATACGAAGTGAGTCTGGTTTACTATTACCGCAATTTCAAGCAACCCTGATTCACTGCAGGAAAAGATTCTGCCTACACTGCTGCTGCATGCTGCAAATTCGGTTTCATCAATGCTCAATCGGAACATCCTGCAGAGGCATTGTGCGCACTGCCCATATATATTCCCGAATATGCGCAGTACTAATCTCGATACAGTGAATACCTTCAAGCCCTTGAGGTCTATGAAAGAGAGTCTTTCCACGCACCAGATTCTGCGAGAACCCAGTTCATGATTGGACAAGTATCAGCACTCTGGGGAAGATTTAGCTGGCGAACAAGACATGTAATCTTAATCTCGGTTTTGTCATCTAATTACCAATAACGAGCACGTAGTAACACAGTTTCATTTTATCTTAAGTCTGGAATGGCGTCGTTATAAAGAATGGCTGGTTGATAAGAGGGCCAGGATTTGACGCTGAGAGCTGGGAAAGGGTTATATGCATTTTGCCTAGATGAAAATGGTGCGTAATTCAATTGAAGATGAATTATAGTCGATTAAAGTACGCAATTACGCTTTCAAGCCTACCTACTCTACGAGTAGAGTTATCAAATTTCTGTCCGCGCCTCAACGTGAGCGCTCAAGACCAACCTCGCTGGTTCGATGCGCGACAAAGGGGTAGATAGTCTGCTCGTAGTTTTCAACTCGCTGCCAGCCTTGACTCACATGTGTTATTGTACTAGCTCTGTAATGCTCGATTGGCTAAATAAAAGCCAAGCAATATTGGCATACTACGAGACTTGTTCGCCCTTTCCTAGATCATCTATATGACCATCTGAAATATACCATGCTGATAATGATGCATATCTTCGCTAATTTTAGTTTATATTGGCTGTCAACTTCGTCAGTTTACTCTCTTGATCTAAGACTTTTCTACTAATTAGAGCTTACATGAGCTAAATCTGGGTCTTGCACCGTCCAATTGGGTTTCTATTTGGGCGTTTACGGTTATTGGTTAGGCTTGTATACCTGGACGTTGCCAAAACGCCAGATCGAAGGATAGCACAATAACGCTGGTCGTAAAAGTTTCAGGCAGCGGTGGCCTGAGTGGCCGAGGGGGCCGTTCTGCATTAGCGTCGCGCTAAGTCTGGAAAGGGTCCTCATCAAACTTCAGACTTCGACTCTCCATCTGTCTTACGCTGAGCCTGTGCATGACTTGCTCAATTTGCCCACCATGTTAATAGCGCAAGGAGAAACGGCTGTAAGCTCTGACGTCTCGGACTGTGGTTCAGGATTGTGAGCAGCAGAAGCTATGTGGTACAATGACTGGAGCTAAAGGAATGGGAACATTGCTCTTTCCTTCACACGCAGAGCGTGGCGCCCGTCGTTTATGATTAGCGAAGAGCCTTTGCGCCTACTTCCGCCTAGCTTTGCGGCTAATGGTCACGCCTACTTTGTCTGATTCACGCTGTGTTCTGCTCCAAACAGGATTACAATCCCGCCAATCATCATTCCGTTACTGCTTGACTTAGACATTGTTCTGCTCTAGCGGAACTTTCAGCTCTTCTGCTACATCTAAAACTTTTGAAAATTCCTGGTTAAGCTGATGTGATCCAAGAAGAGATGGGGCGTCGAGCGTACATGACCCGACTGGCACTGGTAAGCGATACACAGTTCATCAGGCACAATCTTGGCATTCTCCAAATATGATCTCCTCTTTGAGTCGGTCCCTGTATCTGGACTATGTTCTTGTTTACCTAAAAAAGATCTTCTGTATTCTGTAGTGTATTTGTTCGATTCAGAAAAATGGTATACTACAAGCATGCGCCTGACAAATCTTAGAACCTAGGCCATGGCCGCTGATTCAAATCTAGGGTCGATCTCCATATCAAGACCCACTAGAAACAAGCGATGCAGAAGATGTCTTTGCAGAGCCAGGAGACGAATACCAGGAGCAGGAAGACAGCCCAGCCACGGTAATCACTGCCACTGGGCGCCCCAAATTTTACCAACAACTCTACGACAGCAGACGACGCCCGTCCAACCCCACCTCAGCAGAGCTCGCTCGTCAGCTACGGAGAGCTCAAAACTATGTCCACGAGAAGGTCGGAGTATGCTATCGCGTTGGCCCCCATGGCGAAAAAATTGCGGTCCAACTGCATCCCCTCCCGTCAGAGAAATCAAAGCTATATAATATTGGGAAGGAGAACGATCTTGGATGGATCATAACATCAGCAGATGTGGCACTGACGACTCTATCAAGCATGTCCTCGGTGGGTTTGAGACATAGGCTTCAGGTTTGTACCACAACCTCAAACAACAAGTCCGTTTACTGACAATTGCGTCAGACATTCCGCTTCTATTCGGGAATACCACTGACAGAAGTCATGAGAACCGAATGGAAACACTTTGGCTTACTAAAGTACCTCTTTGCGGGCTCCGGGGCAGCATCGCTACGCTACGTCCTCAGCGCATCAGTATCATTGGCCATTGAGGAGCTTGTTGAGAGGCTTACTGTGTTCCTTGCTATGTTTTTTTGGGGATGGTACAACCAAAGTTTGACAGCGCGGCACAGACTGTTTCTCGGCATGTGGAACCTGGAGATGCTGTAAGAGACGTCTTTCGGCAATGCTGGTCATCCTTACTCACCAATCAACTAGGCTCCACATGACGTCCTTCATTGTTCTCGCTCCTTTGCAGATTTACGCCGAATTACAATGCCTGGACCTCATGCCCTTGTGGCCAATGTTGCCTCCTGCTAGAAGCCTCATCCCGTTCTCTCCATCATCGCCCTTCCAGCTGCCCAAATCGCCAGATGCTTTAACTTTCAACTCGTGCTCTAGCTTCCTGGCTTCGTTCGCAGTCTCTCCAGCTTTTCTCTGGTGGGCAATGAATCGGGCCAAGCCTCTGGTAAGACAGAAGATTTACAAGTATTTGCGAGCTGCCCTTCCGAAGCCACAGATTCCCGACAAGTACTCTCTCAAGGCCGCCTCCACAGATGACGCGTCACGAAACTTTTTTGATATCGATAATGTGCCTGGACTGTGCAACACGATTGATAACGACGACGAAGAACGGGAGAGCAACAGTGTTCTCGAAGAGCTGGCAAAAGACTTGCAATCTATCGGCAGGACATACCAAAAGTTTTATGACAGAGTGTCATGGCTATGGGGAGCGGGCAGTGATTCCGGCAACTATGATGATCCTCATGAAAGCGAACAATCGGTCGCCCATCAGCAAGAACAGCCTCTTGATATGGATTCTCTAATCCTCGGCGAACTGGTATGCCCGGACTGTCATCAAAGCAATTTCAACAGCGTTCGAGGTTTTACCAATCACTGTCGCATCGTACATTCTCGACAAATTCTAATTCATGATGCAGCTACCGAGGCAAGTGGTGAAGAGGTCGATACGGAGGAAGAAGGAAGGTTTGGACAGTTTAATGGTGGCGCACCAGCCACGCCCAGCCCGGGGCCACTCGCACACAGTCAACCAGGTTACTTCTTTGACAACAACGCACTTCCCACAGAGGGGACCGTTCTCCTAGATCCTCCACAAAATCCTCTTGCGAACATTGAACTCGGCATCCTCTCGTCGAGCTCTTCGTCCCCTGAACCGAGAAGCTTGGATACTTCTCCTCGCCTGTCCACGCCGCGGGAACAGATCGAGCTCGCTATTTCAACGCCAACCAGCTCGCCCGCTGCGAGGCCCCAAAGAACGCCAACCGCTGACCTGGACGGTGCGCCCCCATTTCCCGAAGACTCGCCTCCATCCCCTGGCGGCGCTCCTCCTTCTCCTGACAATCCAGGCAACTCAAGACGCACCAGCGAGCATAGTCTCCCAGAGATTTCCATATACCAGCTCCACACATTTCACCGGCTCACCCAGCTCTCAGCCTACCCAGCTGATAGCTTAGCAACCCATCTATCTTCACACATCACTGATATCCTCTTCTTCCCATTGGAGACGCTTTTCGTACGAAGCGTAGCACTCTCGTTTTTGTCATCTTCAGCTGCGGGTGCTGGAGCACATGCCGCGGCTACGAGGTGGAGGAGCCAGATCTACCCGTTGAGTGGATGGTTTGGAATGGGACTTGGAGCGGGATGGAGAGGGGTGGCTAATTATGTTGGAAAAATGGTGTTGGTTTCGGGGCTTGAAGTGGGCTTTGGGATGGCGGTTTGGCAGGCGGGCTTTGGAATGTGTTATTTGGCGGGGAGGTGGTTGTTTGGATGGGGAAAGCTGTGAGCGACCAGAAAACGGGATCCTCTTCAATTGCCGAAGGAATGAAGGTACTGGGCGCAGGAAGAGTACCTTTATGTTTGCATAGCGAGCACAAAACTGCATGTCTCGAGCATCAGATACCCTTGCGAATTGCAACTTCTAGGTTCCAGTTAGTCAAAAAGTACTTGAGATACACATGTCATCCGAACACTCCAAAAGGGTATCAACTTCGTCTATGTCTACGCTCCGCAGAGCGGCTTTTCTCTCTCCTTGATGAGTCGTGCTTATGGCTTCGTTCCCTGGATCTCGAATGTCGACGTGACAAGCTGTGTCTGCTTTCGCCGTATTCTCGACTCTGATCCCGCCGTCTGCGCTCTTTTGACCGGCTCCTATGCCTGCGTTTCCGTTCTTTCGAGCCATTGCTCTCGTCACTTCTCCCATCCTCAAGCATCAACCTATCCCTATCCCTCCTCTCCCCCTTCCTATCCGCATCAGCCTTCAGATTTCGATCCCTCCTCTCCCTCCAATCATCTTCCCCCTTCTTCTTGTCCTTCTCACTCTGCTCAACAACCTTCGCCTTAAGTTCTTCCTCCGAAAGCAACTCCCCCGTAACCGAATTCTTCATCACAACCGGATTATACAATAAGTCCGTTTTCCGCTTGCCCTTCGCCACTTTCCCCCACGCCCCAAATTCCTCCCCCACACCGCCCGGCACCTCTTTCGCTCCAATCCCCAATAACGCAGGCCGTCTTTCCACAACCCTCGGTTTCTCTTTTACCACTGAATTCGTAGCACCGGCGCGCTGTTTCCCAACCTTCCCGCCTTCCTTCCAACCCATACCGCGGAGCATGGCGGCGCCAAAGTCTTCGACGGGAACGGCGGCATAGTCGTCTAGGGTGGCGACGTCGGGGCGGGAGAGGAGATCGGCTTTGAAGCGGTCGTTTTCGTTTTGGTATTCTAGTCTTGAGTTTGAGCCTGGCTCGTAGTCGTTGCTGAGGTCTGTTTCTAGGGCTGGGATTGTGAGGGTGGACTTCTTCTCGCTGTTGCCCAGAAGAGAGGCGAGGGCTTCTTCTTCGGCGGTTTTGGGGGGCGCAGGCGGCTGTGTCGTCGTGTCTTGGGGCTGTTGCCCCGCCATAGCAGTGTCGCCGTCGGCGTCTTGCTTCACAAATCGTAATCCAGAAGTCTTGGAGACCTCATCCCTATCCACCTGCGGCGCTTGTGCCCCGTGACTCTTCCCATTCTGCTGCGCTTGCACCTCAGGAGGCAACAGATTCTTCCGTCTCCTCTTCCTACTCTCCTCTCTCCAATCCCGATTCTTCTCTGCTTTTATCACGAGCGCCTCTTTGGGCCTTTCCTGAATTACAGTCACGGCTCCTCCTGCCGACTGGTCGAAAGCAGTCACGAGTTGTGGCCCGCTGCTTTCGTCTTCACTGCCTGAATGGTCTGCGAGGGCGGCGTGTGGGCGCTTTTTAGGTACTGGTGGAGGAGGGGGCCGCGATTTTGAGGTGCCGAAGGAGATTGAAATGGTTTTGGAGGGGCCACCATTTCCCAGGGGAGGGTTTGCAGATGGCATGCTGGCGGAGTATGAGCAGACTGCTTGGGGAAGCAGGAAATCTGCGAATCAGTCAATATCTACAGTCACCGGGCGCTTACCGCGCTAAAGGCCTTGGCAGCTAATACCGCGCTATGTAATCTATTCCTGGTTTTTTTCTAAGGGTCTCGACCAACTACAACACTGTTTACGGTGGACCCCTGAATAGGAATGTAAGATAGGCGAGTAGCCCGCAAGAATGTGATCTTAAATTCTACAATTGAGCGGAAACTTACAAAGCACTTTGGGCCACGCCAGCCCAACTTGGTACAACGTGTGGCCATTTACCCTTATTTCACTGCACGTCAACATTCAACAAACATTCCAAAGCCCCCTTCCCTAAAATCTACTACTTGACAGCTCAAGCCGCGAGCATGTCAATCAACCAACAAACTACAGCCATGGAGGATATCCAGGGATCCACGATTGACATTGCTGGTTCGGGTGATCTGAGATTAGTCGTTGGACCTAAAGATAAACAAATAACTTTCTTAGTCTTTTCAAGCTCTGTACGCCTCGCAAGCCCAGTCTTGAACTCTATGTTTGATCCAGGTAGTCGTTTTATGGAAGGGCATTCTCTTGATCGCGAGTTCACTTTTCCGGAAGATGACGTTTCGTCATTTCTTATTCTTCTACGTATTGTCCATATTCAATTCTCGAAACTTCCACTAGTACTCTCTACCGAGGACTTATTCAATCTTGCCGTTTTTTGTGACAAGTATGACGCTGTCTCCACTGTTCGTCCAGTAAGTCATCTGTTTGAGTCCTTCTTGACCCGCCACTTCCTTCTTTGAACTCATATCATATGTTATACAAGTCGTCGTGGCTCATGACTCGTGCTTTGGGCCTTGACCTGAGGTAATACTGACTTCAAATCTGTCAGTGGTTATCCCAATGGATTGATACGGCTAATCCGGAAGATCCGGTGGCTCAGTCCGGAAAGGATGAGTTATGGCTGTTCATCGCTTGGGTGTTTGGCAACCATGACATATTCAAGAAGTACCAGCTGAGGGTATCACTTGAGTTCATACCTGCGGGGTGCCAGCAGCTTCCTAGCATTAGGGGAGACCTTCACGAGGAACACCCGCACCTCATGGGTAAGCAACCTCAACAAAAGTTGGCTATTCTAAATTGACACATCTTCTAGCCGGTATTGCCGAAGCGCGTATTGAGCTGCTAGCTGATATCTTGGGTCTGTGCAAAAAGTATGTCAATGGCCTTGCAACCGGAGATCTGGGTCCTTGTCAACAGAACCGCTTCAAATTTGAGTGTAACGCACACAAGCTCGGCCTGCTCATGAGAAAGCTGGGGGAACTCAAGCTCTGGCCTATCCCAGAATCACCTGCTGCCTTGGAGATGAGCGTTTCGAGGCTTGCGGGAGCTCTACATGGCATCAATTTCCGCACGTACTACAACGCCAATAGCCCGGCCAGCCACTTGAGCTGTTCTATGGCCATATTTACAACCGATCTCAACCGGCTCAAGGTTAAGCGTAGACTCGAAATACTCAATTCGCAACGGAGACACCTGGATGAGCAGAGCAAGAAGTGATCTCAAGACCAAGCCAGCATCTGACGAAGGGTTGCACGGAATTCTAAAGATCGCGCATCGATTTTGGGTAATCGTAATGTCAACACCTCACAAAAGCTAAGGTCCCTGAAAGCCCTTAATATACGCTTGTAAAGGTGAATTTCCTACTAAAAACAACTTTGTCGGTGCGAAATACTAAAGCCCGCTCTAGTCTCGGACTACGTCCTCGTTCTACTCGAAAAAAAGGATCACTCAGGACTTGAGGCAGGAAATTGTTAAAGCCGATCGGAGTGAGATCTGTCATTAGCTCGGCATAGAAGAAAATTGGGTAGAATTAATGCATAAACAAATTTCACGGGCAACAGCTCATCCTGTGGATACATATCCTGCTCGACCGCCGTTTCATTTGAGAATTTACTGCTTCACTGACTCCAATTTCGAGACGCTAACCGCTCACGATACGTATTTTTTACCAATCAGTCCTACCTATTCAATGCGGCCAAAATTTTAGTAGCCCCAAATCCTCTCCATGTACGATTCTTGTTTCACGATTAAGGTTTTCCAAGCTTTGAATGCCATAGAATACATCCGGTGTAATGCTCTTGCGCAGTGAATCAATGCTAGACCTAACAAAAGCTTATCTGTGTTACCGTAAGTAACACCTATCGAGACTTTGATCTGCAACGCAACCACATGTTCACCTTCGACCAACTTCATCAAGAGCTTTACCACTGCGGCCAACACACTTGTCCACAACCATTGAATTATACAGAAGACCTCACCCTCGAAACAGTGACGTACCTCTTTCGACATTTAAATTAATTACGACATGGCGGATATAGTAATTGACGATGCCACAATCAAAGTCGACAGCTATGGAGATCTTATTTTACGGGTATGTGTAATTCTAGGAAGCCCGCGTTCCTTTTGCAACCTGGTCGCAGAGTATGCGTTGAACGCACGCAGAGGAGCATACTAACCACTTATTACCTCCCTTCTTTCGAGCCGCTCGACCACTGAAATAAGACGCTGACTGTGAAGAATTACAGGTTGGCGAGGCCCAGGATATGAAGACCTTCCTCGTATCATCGAACGCCATGCACTTAGCGAGTCCTGTATGGCGAAAAATGCTAGATCCAGAGGGACGCTTCATGGAAGCCAATGCAAAAGAGGTCTCTCTGCCCGACGACGACCCTGGTGCGCTATTGGTCATTCTTCATATCGCACATCTCAACTTTGACGTTGTGACTGGTCCGCGCAGCTTCAGTGAGATCTTGAATTTAGCAATAATCTGCGACAAGTACGACGCTGTGAAGGTGGTTAGTCCATGGAGATGGTGCTGGCTCTTCACAACACATGAGCAATACTGCGCCCCTGGACGCGAGGAATGGCTTTTTATTGCGTGGACGTTCGGGAAAAAGATCGTATTCAGAGAACTATTTAAGCATTTGGTACTTACAATGACTATCGACGAGTCGGGCAGAGAGATGAATGGGGAGGGTACCTTGCTGGGGAACAAAATGCCTCCAGGGGTTGTTGGTTCGTGAATTCGCCTTTCCGGTAGCCAACCATTATATTGCTGTAGCTAATTCGGTCTCAGGAGATATTTGTGTTCAACGAGCGAGTGTCATCCACAAACTTTTGGGCATATGTCGCAGCCTTGTCAAGCGCTATACGACTTCTGCGGAGACCTTCTGCCAAGGATCGAGATGCGAGGCCAAATGACCGACTACCGTCCCGCATGCGATGCCATTGTGCTGGGTTCCTTGATGAAAGACCTCAGTAACAGCGGCTTATGGCCGATTCCGCAATTTGACAATGTCAAGATAAGTGTCACAGCACTAGGAGCGAAAATGATGGAGATGACTTGTTATTTCAAATCGGTCGAGATGAAAACCAGCAATGATGGTGGCCATGAGGAGTGCCGTTTTACCACCCTCTTTAGAAAAACCATCCAAGGCATTCTGGATGGAATGAACCACGGAGTATCAGCGTCGAACCAGGAGCACGTTAGGGCACAGGCTGAAAAATGCCGGGGCGTCACACCTGCGAATTTGGAAGATAGTAAAAATCCTTACTGAACAGTAATCCTGCACACGAGTGTTTGCCTGTAAAACACAGGATGCTTTCAAAAATGCTCTTACTCCTCTGACCCACTACCCACCTTGCGTACAGTCCTAGCTCGGGAGCTTGCCTAGTAGCGGTCGAGAAACTTGTAGCATAGGTCCAGCAGTGCTGCGATCCGTTGAGAGCGGGGATCAAGTATTGCTTCTAGGATCGGGATCAGCAAATTGAGAAAGTAGTCGTAAGCAGATTTCCACTTGCTACGGACCTAGTGAGCCGGGAGGCATCAAATCACCATACCACCCCTCACTTGGCCATCGACCATTTTGCCATTACCATGCACTAGCTGCCCTGACTCATTTACTCCAAATCCGAACATCATGGAGGTAGTGATGTATCTGGAAGTAGGCAGGTCTCCAAATGTCGAAGCTACGAAAAGGCATGCTGCATGATTTTATAGCCTACACCAGACATTCTGTCCAATGGTTGGAGAACCTTCTGCTATGTGGAAAGCCAGGGACGAACTGCTCGACCTTGAAGTTAGCATCTTCCTCCAATCGACGCGATTAGTCGATGAGACATATTTTGGCCGGGTACAGAAGGCAGAGACACAATATGTGACGAGATCCTCATTGAGAATGATACGCGTAGCAAAAATTCTAAAACACATACCAAGCTTGACCACATCGTATATATCACAGAGAACAGCGAGATTATAGACCCCTTCGAATCACAACGTTCTTACGGGTAACTTCTGGAATTGCAAATGAGCGTCGTGACGGAGCAGCAAGAGCGCATCGGGATCATCGTCGTGTAGGTGGTAGTCTTTGTTAGCACTCGGATTGGCACTGGCCTGGGGTCCTGTCTGATCAGACATCCTTGAGAAGACGGGGCTTGCCAGGCACAAGGCTTTGGTGGACACAACGAATGTCTAAGTCTCGAAATGCTTTGTCTCTTTGTTCTCGTACTCGAATGAAAGGTGTAAGTCCCTGGAGGAGTCGACGTGGAGGACAGGTGAAGATTCGTTCATGGTGTTGGCTGTGATTGCGAGGTGAAGTTGATGATAATGAATGATGGTGAAAAGTAGAGTTTGTTTGGCTTTTCATGGCGGATACTGTCACTCGAGCACATAACAAACCAAAAAAAGCCCTGGAAACCCACAGGACACGCCTCGCTGCAGGCTTCAGTATACGGCTCAAAACACGACACTTAGGCCCTATGGAGCAGCTGTCCGATGACACTGTCCTCAAACAAGCCCTCCCCAGATAGCTCAATATGCTGCGAACACTACTGAAGTCCCGACTACGTATCTAAAGGTGACGGCGGTCTTCCCATCCGACCCAGATTACCTGTGCGCAGCAGCTCTTTTTATTGATGGGAACGACAATGCGTCACGCTTTCCAACGCAGTGGAACGACTAGATAAGAAGAGCAGTCTCCCATGCGGAACGAAAAAAGTGCCTCCGCCCTTAAATTGAGTAAAATTTGCGCTCCTGAGTATCGAGTCCGCTTCACGGTTTAGATCATGTTAGTCGTGCCGGGCCTGCTGAAGCTAACTTCTTGCCTTGAGCTCGCATGTGTTTCCGATGCGACTCATCAACACCCCAGGCAATAACGCCTTCTTTAATGATTTGTATGGAGGCATTGAGACTAGTCGTAAATTTGCAACCCTCGTGAGAAGATTCGGAGCCGCTTTTGTCTGCCAGCGCGAAACAATGTAGGCTGAGCAGCCCGTCAAGTACTGCCATCACACTCGTATTGACTTCGTCGGGTGTGGCCGGTACGGGCCACAATCCAAGACCTTTCAAACCCTTGATCAAAGAACCTAGAACTAGGGTATCACACTCGTTCCCGCCCGTGATTTTCAGCCTCTTGCGGCTGTTGTCCCACTCGCGCACCTTGCAGTGGACAATGTCATCGGACTCGTAATCTTCAACGAGCCCAGAGATTACTCCCAGGATTGCGGTGAGTGCGCGTCTTCGGGCTTTTAGGATGCTGTCTTTTATGCAAAAAAATTATCAGTCCATGGAATGCAGGAAGCGGCAAACAAGGGCTTACTGACCGACAGCACCTGGAGGCATGCTTCTCGTAAGCTTCCTCCCACCGCGACAAGGGCCTTGGCCATCATTACTCATGGTGAGATGCAAGACCAAATTTTGAGCAACCTGCTCATATATCTTAGGCAATCCAAAGGTCCAGGAGATGAAAAGCCAACCTTCATAGCCTTTTTCTGTTGCCGAATATTTCAGCCGATCTTTCCATCTCGAGAGCCATGGCTGAACTATTTCGGCCATATCATACTTGTCACAGATAACAGCAACATTGAGCAACTCCGTGAAACCAATCTTCTCGGGTATTTCTCTGAATTGTAGATGGGCAATGCGTAGGATAAGTAACAATGCGTCGGCATCATCTTCGCCAAAATGCACGTCTTTAGTCTCAGCGGACTGAACAGCCTCCATGAATCGGCCTGAAGGACTGAACATGGCTCTCCATACTGGGGAAGCAATACACATGACAGCAGCCGATATAACAAAGGTCTTGCTTCGCTCACATTCGCCGTTCTTCCCGCAATTTACATTTAGTCGGATGTCTCCAGGCGACGCTAGATGAATCACCGTCTCTGAATTCGACCCTGCCATCCCCAGGATTGCTAGCCAGAGCTGAGTCGTTTTGAGGCGTGCGTTCGGCAGGCTACCCTAGGCTGAAAGAGGGCTGTCTCTGTCCAGATACCCTTGGAGATTGCGATAATCGGTGAGTCAGTGCAGGATAATCTCTTTCCCAATAGCTGTCGATTTATAACTACGCTCCAATCGACTGTTTTCGAGCATTGGGTGTTAATTCTGGCGGACGGTCAGATGTGGTATTGGGTCAGATTCTTGTTTGTTTCCAGTGATTATGCTCCTCCAACGAACGGCTGTAATCCAATCATACACGTTATAAGGAATCATAACGTTTTCCTTCATTCTGGCTTGACGCTGTAGACATCTTTAGTTGGAGTCCACTTTGACAGGGATCACGTGCTTGCTCGCACCGAGCTTAGTCGAACGACATAATTGGCTCCCGCTGCAAGATACCTTAGCGGAGGGCTATGATTGCTTGCAGCGGTACAAATACTGTAACTAATACCCGATACCGTCAGCAGACCGTATACTTAGTAGATTAGTAAAATAGTACGTATCTGGAATTTTACGTCTACTAGCTTAAAGGTATTCGAAAGATTACGGTAAAATAAAGAGGCGTTATATATATACTAACGCATTTATTCTAACACCGTATATCTACCGTTTAACCTACGACTAATAGTTAAATAGCTCGGTACGGTTATATTACCTTTTAAACCGCCAAGGCTAGCGCTCGGGAATACGTATAGCAGAGAAACATCAACGCTTTAGGGATTTTAGGGCCAGAATCGGTCGATTCAGCCGATTTTCTCTCGCGGGCGTATCTGCGGTACTGCGCCTAGTAAAGGTGGGGGGCTGATGTACCTATATACCTAATAGGCTGGCACGGGTACCTGATAAGCTAGTACGGGTAGTCTGTTTTAAAACTGGACCCTGTTTCGTATTTTACAGCTGACTAAACAGAACCAAACCCTGGTTAAAAATAAAGTAACGTATTATCGGTATACGCGTGTCATAAACAAAATGGTCTATAGGCATGAATGAATAAGGACTACAGTCTGATACGTGGAACCGTTACGACACCGTGTATACACTGTAATCTACTCTCTTAGCCCTCCCCTAAGGTAACTTTGAATTATTTCCAAAGTACTGGAGACTCGAATTTGCGATTGCAGCACTATCGTTCTGTGTTGCATTCCTATGATGCGCTGGAAACATATCGTAATCAATCTTTCTCGCCTGAATCATCACTTCTATGACCACCATGATGTCCTCAAGGACAAGAACCACAACTACGTACGAGCCTGAAAATATCATACAGCCAATCTACACTGGAGGCGACGTCGCTCTGGACAGAGACGGACGAGTGTTGGCAACATGCTTGGGCGAGGAAGCTGTGATCACTAATCTGAGTACTGGAGAGCTTCTCGCTCGTATAGAAGGTGTATGTGAAGCGTAGACAAATGGTCAACGATAGTATGCTAATTGAAGGCGGTAGGATGGCGAAGTTTTGACCACGCTTTCGGGTATGTTCTTCTCAACAGAAGCCCCTAGGAGTATGAAATATTTAGCCTAAATCTTGTACAGTCACACCGACAGCGACTCACCTCATAGCATGCTCACGCTCCCTTTCTATGAGAATATATGCATTGCAACACCCTGAAGATGGCTCATCCTTGATCACCCCGATATTAATGAGAACATTGAAGCCCCATACCACGCCTGTGATTACGACTGTCGTCGATGATACGGGTACGCTACTTGCAACAGGAGGCGCAGACGGCGACGTGAAAGTATGGGATATAAGAGGTGGCTATGTTACGCACACCTTTCGTGGTCATGCGGGGGTAATCTCTGCTTTACACTTCTTCGAAGCCTCAAATGAAGAACCAGATCCGATGGAAAAGAAGAACAAGAAAAAAAGATCGGGGAGCGATCGACAGGAGATTGCACTCACGACCAATGGGCATGACGGCAGGGCAGCTTTCCGCCTGGCTTCTGGCAGTGAGGATGGCAAAACTAGGATATGGGATCTGGCAAAACGCAAATCTATTGCTACCTTAGACTCTCATGTCTCTGTTGTTCGTGGCTTAGACTATTCCGCCGAGGGCAACGTTCTAGTCTCCGCCAGTCGAGACAAAACTGCCATAGTCTGGGATGCCCGAACGTGGAAATCAAGGAAAGTCATACCAGTATTGGAGGGCGTCGAAGCGATTGGCTTCCTAGAAGGCGCATCGCTACTATACACTGGTGGTGAGACGGGACGACTAAGGATATGGAACGTTGATGCTGGCAGAGAGCTCACACAAGATCAGGAAGCTGGGAGTAAAGGGGATGCTATTGTGCATGTATTACGGAACATCATTCAAGGTTTTCTGCTGTCTGTACATGGAGATCAATCTTTGATATTACACTCGACCGCTTCTCTCCCAGCATCCACTTTATCTGACGTTCCCATTGAACCTCTACCCGTACTTCGTCGAATTTCTGGTACGCATGACGAGATCATAGACTTGGCGTATGTAACTCCAGACCGGTCTCTTCTGGCCCTTGCGACCAATTCCGAAGATTTGCGTCTCGTGTCTCTCGCAACATCGAGCACAAACGCTTCCACAGCAGCCAAAGCAAACTATTTCGGAGCTGACGTCGGTCTTCTCCAAGGCCACGAAGATATCATCATCTGTCTGTCTGTTGACTGGTCGGGCTGCTGGCTCGCCACAGGTGCCAAGGACAATACCGCACGTCTATGGCGATTAGACCAGGCTTCAGACTCCTACGAATCCTACGCAACATTCACAGGCCACGCTGAATCCATCGGCGCCATTTCATTACCCTCGAACTCTCCACCAACAGACTCACCTGCTTTGAAAGATATCCTCTCGCACCCTCCGACATTCCTCCTCACGGGCTCACAGGACCGCACCATCAAGCGCTGGACCATCCCCAAATCCTCCACTTCCGCATCCAAAGCACTCTACACGCGAAAAGCCCACGACAAAGACATCAACGCCCTCGCCATCTCCCATAGTGTAGCACTATTTGCCTCTGCATCTCAAGACCGCACCGTCAAGATCTGGTCAACGGAGGAGGGCGAGGTCCAAGGTATCCTGCGCGGCCACCGCCGAGGCGTCTGGTCCGTTGCTTTCGCGCCTAAAGACACACCATCAATCTCTGGCGACAATGGCCCCGCAAGTTCCAGCCGCGGGCTTGTCCTCACAGGTAGCGGCGATAAGACGATCAAGATCTGGAGTTTAAATGACTACAGCTGTTTGAGGACGCTAGAAGGGCACACCAATAGCGTGCTCAAAGTGCTTTGGGTACCTTTTCCACCTGTACCCTCTTCCGCTGGTGTTGCAAACCCATCGTCGTCCAAACGCCCGCCCAACATCGCCTCCGCCGGTGGCGACGGCCTTCTCAAAGTCTGGGACGTGTCATCAGGCGAATGCCTCACAACCCTCGATAACCACACTGACCGTATCTGGGCACTCACCGCCAACCCAACCACTGGCACTCTAGTCTCAGGTGGTGGCGACAGCGTCGTTAACTTTTGGAAAGACACGTCGAGCCAGACTGCCGCTGCTACGTCTGCAGCTGCAACGCAAAGAGTGGAGCAGGATCAGGAACTCCAGAATTACATCCATAGGGGAAATTATCGGGAGGCGATGACGCTGGCGTTGGCGCTGAATCATCCTGCTAGGCTGCTATCGTTGCTGCAAGGTGTGATTAATACATCGCCTCCCGACTCGGGTTCATTGTCTGGAGTGAGAGCTGTCGACGACGTCCTATCATCGCTCTCAAACGAGCAACTCCTCTCCTTGCTCTCGCGGGTCCGGGACTGGAATACCAATGCGCGGACATCACCTGTGGCGCAGCGGGTCCTGAATGTCGTTGTACGCTCGTATAGCGCTGAGAGGCTTGCTGGTTTAGGCAAGATGAAGGGCGGGAAGGAGGTGATCGAAGCGCTGAGAGTGTATACTGAACGTCATTATCGGAGAGTGGAGGAGTTATGGGGAGAGAGTTGGGTGGTAGAGTTCTTATTGGGGGAGATGGACCAGCTTGGGCTTGGAGCCCAGAATGATCAGAAAGTTTTAAATGGAAGTGGGGAGCGGGATGTTGTGATGGTGTAGAGGATGCGAAATAGATACCCAATGGTTTCAAGATCATGATGTGCAGCAGAAGAGCAACAATGAGATCTTCGCCATCACGAGTGGGTATGTTGCCAAGCCAAATGTCGATATATACCCCCGGTCTATTGATGTGATTAAACAGTAAGCAAATGCTGTTGAACCAATATGTTCTTGCTTACCCAAATACAGAAGATGTTCTTCTCCAGTCATGAAGATCTACATCACCCAGCTCCCCTACCCACAAAAACACACGAATCCAGTCTCACGACAATCTTCTCATTATTCCTCTCATTCGCTCTACACATAAACCCCCCATTTCACTCATCGTAGCACAGTACACCAATTCATCCACGCACTCACCCTCTCAAGCCTACGCTTTCCCAATTCTAGTCCCAGCCTCTGAGGGGTAGGACTTGACGAATCACACGCTGCATTGCAACTAGACTTGCTCGAATGGAGAGACTTATCTTCTTGCGATATAGTTGAAAGATGTGTTCTAGTTCAACTATTTGATACATGAAAACAGAGATGACGTGAACGACGCATCTAGGAGGTAGGCAACAGCTCGCTAGCTCAGCGAGATAGATCAATCATCAGGAGGTGTGAACTTTGATGCTTTTCTGACTTGTCACTGCGAGAAAGATATTACAGAGATGACAAATCGCTTTGTGATTTTCTTCGATGGGTGGGTAAGTGGGCCAAATCTGTGATAGGATGACGGAGATGTTATGGAGAGAAAGACCGTGTCGGACTGGGAACATCAGAAGCACGGAATGAGCCGAGGAACAGATGTTGTTGAGCTATGGAATGGCGGTCAAGCGTTCGGACTGTATGGTTGGTACTCGCTGTTCGTGAACATGGATGTTTGAGCGTAAGCGCTGGCTGGTAATGTTACTGCGTATCTAGCCTATGTATTAAAAGGAGAACGTGTAGTCTTTGATTTAGTGCTGATGTCATTGTTATCTGGTTCAAACGAGTGTATGACGATAGATGCATCAAGGCAAGCATTCCTGGAATGGCTTTAATTCACCTTACGTTTGGCACAAGGAATGGCCGCACACTTAGTATCTTAGCTATAGCGGAAACTGTATTGCCGTCGTAAGTACCAATGAAACAAGCAATTTCGACACAATCAACAGCTAATACATTGCCGCTTCAAGAGAAATGCTATATATCTCAGCGATTAAACCACCCCCGTGGGAACGTTGTTAAGTACCAAGCCTGATAAAAATCTTTTTCGATGCATCTAGAACGGCGGGTAAGTCGAGGAGTTTTTTTGATTGTTGGAAGACCGCAACGGCGATGATGGGAAGGCTTTCCGAGGCTGGATGCCGTACCTTGCCTGCCGTTCGCAATACGCCAGTCACCCATATACGTGACCAGGCAGCTTTGGTTATATCTGCAATTGGTGCCATATCAACTAAGAGAGGGCCATCCGCTTTTGAGCTGTCAGCAGACAGAATTTTACGCCATAAGATGCGGAAGACTACATTAACGAATAAGCCACTCACTATTAGGCTCTTTCCTGGGAAGTGGATAGGTGACGTATTTGCTAGAAGTGCGAGTCGTGTTGAAGGTTTCCTTCCTAGGTTCGTTGGCAACCACAGAAGGGCATCCGCGCATGACTCTTTATACGCTTCCGACATTGGTTCAGATGGCGCAGGGTCGCTAATCACATTTTTCATTTGCGATTCGTAGCTGCTGAACGTGAGATTTAGCTTTTTTCTCTCACATAGATCATTGACCTGTTAACGCTCCGCAATGTATTGTGCATTAGGAGATATTGTGGAGTGTCAAACTTTGATCTGGATATTGCGTACGATCTCTTCCAGTGCGAGAGACTGGGAAGATACTCACTGAATTCTACAACGTTCCTACCTTTTGCTTGACCCTCCACACATTGCTCCAAGACTCGGTCTGCTACAACGGAGATTTCATCACCATTGGCGAGGTCGTAGTTGTTACGACCGGGGTTGACGCTCAGATCCTAACGAAATCAGCAAACAAATGAAAGTCCGTCCATCTAAACAGACTGTCAAAGCCACGAGACAAAGAAGACATTGCTCGCAAGCTCATCGTCGTCTGCTCCAATGGTATTTTGATTGCAATTTTATCACAACGGTGCGTTTTCGAAGGGAAATTCACGTACGATTGCACATGCCCTATCGTCACTGAGCCAGCCTATTGGTCAAATTCTGTCGCGGCATCAGAAGTCAGCATAAATCTCTTGATCAGGCCAAGAACTGACGACGAGATTAGGCAGGATCATCATGGGCTTTGAAAAGCTCGCCACTTCTCTACTCCCACAATCTGTCTTGCTATCTACATCCCAACAAAGCAATCTGGAGAATGCTCGAAAATTGACTTGCACTGCCGAAGCAGGAGGATTGTCATGTCGATGCCTAAATTCAACATCCCCTCCTGCCTCTCCAAAAAGTGGAATCTTTCTCCAGGCATTTTCGCAGCGAGCCAGATCTAGGCCTGGGGTACGAAAGTGACCGCAGTTTACTATTGGCTTTAGCGAGGTTAAGTTGAACGTTGATCCATTTAAAGATATGTAGAGGGGTTCGGTCGAGTTGGGCAGATTTGGAGGAATGAGATCCCGGGAAGGAAGAGAAGATGTGAACGTCGAGGTGACAACAAGAAAGGGGAGAATGATCTTGAGTGAAGAAGTCATCATGAAATGGGGTAGACTGAAGAAATCGGGATAATCAGTACACCAACATCTAATCATCATGGGACCCAGCTTCACTGTGTATGTTGAGTTTCAAAGAGCCACGGGTCAGGCAGGCAAGGCATGGTAAAGCCATAGCCACCGTGTCTTACGTACACATATGTTGATGTTCGAAGAAAAGGTTCAGTGTTCCCGTGTACGAAATGTACTCGTACGCGTACCGTGAAATATGGGCAAGGATGCGCAAGGAAGTGAGCCTCCCGATCCAGCATACAGACACCTCTCCTGTTGGGTCGCGAGCGTGACCCCGCGGCTTGTTCGGCAGGAAGAGCGAGCACGAGATCTGAGCAGACTTGTGAGCCGACGTCCTGGGGACTCGTAAGCGACTGGTCAATAAGCGCAACATGTGTGGCGCAATAGACTCCCTATATCAATCTTATTGCTCTCGTCATACTAGATCTCCATCGACGATTGAGACGATGTTGGAGTAGGTGTACTGTCTGTGGACGCTGATATAAGGTGGTGATTACGCATTTCGCTGCAATACAAGAGACTCGATAACTGCTTAAGTCACGACTTTGCCTTCCCTTTGCCCTTGCTCTCTTTCCGCCTTTCCCAAACCATCAAATAGCTTTCCTTCGTAAAAAGCGTCTCAGTAACAACTCTCTCAACGAACAAGTCCTGTATCTCCAACCACTCATCCCTTGCGCGGTCCCTTAGTTGCACCCTCCACACCTTTCTTTCCGCCTCCCCTTCCACACTATCATCTCTCGTCCTAACAGCCTCATGTGTGACATTAGCCACAAGATCGTACCATATCGGTTCCCCGTGCGGATGTATGGTAGGGTTGGGCTGGACGTAGGGGGACATATCGAGGGAGCGGGGTGGGAAGGTGACGATGGTGGGGTTGTGTTCGGTCACAAATTTGTTTTTGGAGAAGCGCTTGATGTGAAAGAGGAGATAGGGCGGAAGAGGGTGTAGGAGGCGGTAGCGTTTCCGGGTATTGAGATGTTCTTGAGGGTGGAGGTCGTCGTATTTGGATAGGAGAGACATCAGAGGCACCTGCGGTATGATATTCTTCTCCAGCTCATCCTGAAATAAGGGCGCAGCCGGCAGGTCAAGCGTCAACATCAGATACCGCGTGATATCCGTTTGGACCTTTTCTGCCTCTTCGAAGCGCAGACGATCTCCAGCATCCGCTTTCGCGGTGATCTGCTGGGTTTCAATCTTCAGCTTTCCCTGGAATACTTTTTGAATTATGCTGCTGCCGGGGTTCGATTTGCTGCCGCCAAGAGCTAGGTGCATGTTGTTGACGAACCAGCTGAGGAAGTCAACAGGGTCGGATTGGTGGAGGAGGTCGAAGCGTTTGTTGGATTGGCGTGAAATTTGTTGGAGGAGTTCGTGGGGAGAGACGTGGGTTTTGAACGCGCGGGTATTCCATATTTTACGAACGAGGACCGAAAATCGTTGGACTAGTTCGGACCGCTGTGAGAGGTCTTCGAGCATGAAGAAGTTTCGAAGGGGCGTTATGTGGGACAAGGCTTGTATTATGACGTTGAAGTAGTCGTTTTCTTTAATGTTATTCATGCCGACGAAACCTGCCCAAAGGTCAGCAGCCGCATTTGACTGTATGCTTTAGGAAAAGTTATACCTGGTCTATAATTCTTCCCACCCAAGTCCCAGGCATCCTTCGGCTCTCTGTCCAACTGCCCAACTTCTTCTTTTGACAGCTGAGGATCCACCACGAATTTGATATCATCCAAACTCTTGCTCTTTACCTCATAACCTTCTGGGAGAACGTAAACCCTCTTCGTTTGCATATTGACGTAGACATGGTGACCCACCTCCAAGGCATGAAAGTAGGCATGCGACCTGGGTCCCCTTCCCTGGTAGTACTTCCCACACACTAGGCACGCGTAGACGTTGATATTAGAGAGAGTGACAGAGCAAAGCTTTTCGAAATCAAAATCCAGCAGCGAGCGATCTATGGTATCCAGGTAAAGGTCTGAGTAGCCTTCGGTGGGGGCCTGCTGCCGTGATGTTGCCGAATATGCGGACTGTTCGTCCAGGGGGTCCGCATCGTTCGTTGGGTCTGCCCCCTCTTCCAACTCCTCCTCCTCCCCATCTGCTGCCGCTAATATATCATCGCCGTTCCTTCCATCTAGGTCGTACTGCTCTCCATTGCCATTTACAGGCGCGACGGCCACTGGTGAAAAGCCGTTTCGTCGACGCTCTGAAACATCGTCGACGCGCGCTTTCTTTGACGCCGGCGAATCTGCAGCGACTATCTCTTCCAATGTCTCTTCCGCATGCCTTTTGACCATTCTTGAAAGCCTGGAAATTGGGTTGATGACGCGGGTTGTGTTCGGCGCAAATGCAGAATGTTCAAGCGCGGCCAATCTCGAGAGCCGTTTCTCAATGCTTGGCGCTCAAGTTGATTGTGCCTGTGCGAGTACATTTTCCGTTGGAGAATACGACGCCTTACTGACTACATCTACATACTGATTCACAGGCCATCACGGGTAAGACCGGTTTAACGAAGACTGGTCTCATCTAAGTTTGGAAAGTGCTTCTGCAACGGTTGCCCTCCTTAATAGGGTTGCTTCAGCATCAAAGATAGAAGAAAACCCAAACACCTCGCGCTATGGACACGAAACTGGCTTGCTATCATCGTACTCTATTTCCCTAATACCATTCTTGTCTATGACCTTGACCAGCATCTATAAATGTGTTTAGCAGGACTTCAATGTACACCAGTTTCGCGATAAGAACTCACTCCTTTGAAGTCTATCGGCAATCTTCGCTTCAATTCATCTGTACACATCCGTAGGATCTTGAGACCCTGCTCGAAGTCGATGTTTGGATTATGATGCTTGTCGAGGATGGAAAGGCAGTAGTATCTGGGTAGCCGGTAAGCGGAGTCCATTTCACTTCTGTGTACTAGACGCGAGTGGCCTTCGTCCGAGCGATTGCAACTTACTGTGCATAGCCATGAGCGGCGTATGGGAGAGGAGCCAGCGACGCTAAGTAGTCGAGCCAGTAGAGATGCGGTTGCTTTGTGATGGGATCCATTCCTCCCAGCAGCAAATTTACAGTGTATGGATGCTTTGACCTTAGACTTCTTGCTAGCTCTCCTCTAACAAAGTTTGCAACAGCTGAAGGTCCTAAATCGGTGTCATTCCGCATCGAGTAGAGCTGGATATTAGCCTGGATGTATTCTGCGAATTGTACTGAACAATGCGAGTCAGCGGCTCGTTCTCATAGCCATGCGACAGATGGCAGTACCAGTATCTCCTGCCTCGCCTGAAAATGCCATCAAGGTATGCTTGTTGAGCTGTTTCGTCTTGTCATCGGAAGCTTTGAGGATAGTGGCACCTCTCATTGCAGCTTTGGAAGCCGCAATGATAGTGTAATCTTTGCCAGTGAATCCGAGTAGAACCTCCCTTTGAGCAAGTTAACTTCGAATCCACACCATACTATACTTCGCAACTCACATATTGATGCGTTGATTTTTATCTTGGAATACTTAGTCAAGAGTAGAAGCTCAAGCTACGCGTGAGCTTCAGAGGCCTTGCACTAGGCCGAGGAGCCGGGGCAAGTAAAGCGAGCAGCCGGACGCCAAGAGTTCGCCGCACGAAGCCCTATAAAAAGTTTTGGCCTCGAATGAATCCATACGGCGATTTAGAGTTGAGGGTGCGTCCTCCCAGCAAAGCGTTTACAATCGCGAGATTGAATCGCTGACATGTCTTCCTTCTTCACCACTCCGGCGTCTCAGCGAAAGCGCAAGCGAGTCGACGCCAATCCCGCCCCTCTAACAAAACGAAGAAATATAGCTACCAAGACAGGCGCAAAGCCTGAGAAGACGAACCCCACTCGAGCTCGACGAGATGAATCAATTTCCAGCAGCGGATCTGAAGATGAGGGCAAACGGAAAAGGGTCAACGACGACAGTGTACTCTCAGAAAGCGAATCAGAAGATGACGACGAAACGGGTGCCGAGCGGCGATTGAGACTAGCAGAGCAATATCTAAAAAACCTTAGAGGCGAAGTAGGAGACGAGATCGGCTTCGACGCCGAAGAAATAGACCGCGATCTCATCGCCGAAAGACTACAAGAAGATGTAGCAGAAACCAAAGGGCGCATGTACAGACACATTGCCTCCTCCCTCTCGTTCTCCACAGCAGCCAAGACCCATTTCCGCTCCCCTACCCTCAGCATGACTGGCATAGCCACCTGTCCCCCCTACGTCTACACTATCTCTAAAGACCTCCAGCTTACAAAATGGGAACTCCCTCCACCACCCTCCTCACCACCCAAGAAGAACGCCAAACTCCCCCGCCGCCGCCCCATCAAGCTCCTTTCAACCCGTGGCGACAAATCGCAATCCAGGAACCAGAAATACGAACACCACACAGCCCCAATCGTCTGCGTCGCCGCCTCCGACACCGGTAAATTCGTCGCCACAGGAGGTGCCGACAAACGGCTTATAATCTGGTCTGCCACTGACCTGAAACCCTTGCGCCTTTTTACGCAGCACCGAGATACCGTGACGTCCCTGGCTTTCAGGAGGGGGACAAATCAATTATACTCCAGCAGCAAAGACCGCACGATCAAAACCTGGAGCCTAGACGAATTAGCCTACGTCGAAACGCTCTTCGGCCACCAAGATGAAGTCGTCGATGTTGCTGCCTTGGCACAGGAACGCTGCATCAGCGTCGGGGCTCGGGATCGCACTGCGCGATTGTGGAAAGTGGTTGAGGAGACACAGTTGGTGTTTAGAGGAGGTGGAAGCTCCGAAAAACGTCGACCGAAATACTCAGACAGCGATTCAGAGCCAAAATCATGCGATGAAGGATCCATCGACCGCATCGCTCTCATTGACTCTGAAACTTTCGTCACTGGCTCCGATAACGGCTCGCTCTCCCTCTGGTCACTGAACAAGAAAAAGCCAATTTTCACGGTACCCCTAGCTCATGGACTCGATCCGGCGATGAAGCCGGAAGAGGTGTCTGCGGAGGCTGTCCCCGATGTCGCCCATGTGCCAGACAGGACGCCGAGGTGGATTACTGCCTTGGCCGCTGTGCCGTACAGCGATGTGGTGGTCAGTGGAAGTTGGGATGGAGAAGTGAGGGTGTGGAGAGTTGGTGGGGATAAGAAGCGATTGGAGGCGATGGGCGTTGTTGGGATGGTTGAAGTAGACCAAAGAAGGAAAGAGGTGGTAGCTGGAGAGGGAGAGGCGGTCGAAGACCAAACGTCCGTAAGGGGCGTCATCAACGATCTTTCAGTCTTCGAAAGAGGGGATAGAGGGAAGGATGGAATGTGCATTGTTGCTGCTGTGGGGACCGAGCATAGGCTGGGGAGATGGAAGACGACGAAAGGGAGAAATGGCGGTGTGGTATTTGAGGTAGCAAAGATACAGAAAGCTGTAGATGCTGAGCGGGACAAAGAGGTGGAGGTGGAAGTGGAAGTAGAGGATGGCACATAGCTGAAATCGTATGGATGAAGATTGGATGTTTACCAGAAGCACACGATAGTTGCAAAGATACCCACGGAGCATTCATTGCGAAAAACTTGAGCTCTATCATGATTACCATTGATCTTGCAAGATTTTAGCTAAGCTCGAAAGCTCTACCCAAAGCTCCGCGAAGAGCATGATACGAGTAAAATCTAGATTGCTAAGCATACAACATATTAGCTATTTAGCAGCTGCAGATCTTTCATCTGCCCAGCAGGTTCCGAGCGCCACGCTGTGCACCTCGCAATCCGCAAGCATAAAGCCATGTCTTAAAATTATTTTATTTGTGCGAGTCTTTCTCGTACCTCATAAAATTCATCGTCCGGGCATCTCAGTTGGCGAAGGTAGACGAAGCTGGATAATCCTGCAACGATGCGTTAGAAGGACCAGCCTGTGTCCGTTGTCTCCGATCACGCTCAGCCTTGAGACGGCGACGCTCGGCTTTCTTTGCATCTTTCTGCGCTTGGCGATCACGCACGCCTTGATAAAATCTCTCCTCCCGCCTCATAGGGGAGATAGATGGTCTAGGCGGGCCGTGACGATTAGGGCGTGGAGGGAGCGGGCTTTCTAGCCGGTTGCTTAGGTTGCGCTGCGTTTGGCTGTGTGGTGAGAGGTTGTTGTTGGACGTCACGTTGAGAGTAGAGGAGCCCCGTGGCGGGCTTTGATTTCCATGATTGGGAGGTATGGACGCGTGGCTTCCGCGGCGGCCAGTGGTAGAGGATTGATTGGTGAAGGCGGTCGGCAAGATAGACTGAGATCGTTCTGATGGAGATGGAAAATTCTCTTCATCTGACGCAGGTGCATCTGATACACGAAGGATCGGCGACGATGCATTACTGGTTTGAGACGCCGGGAATGTGTTTATCCTCGCATTGCGAGCCCTAGGTCCTGGCCTTGGTGATTGACGACCCAACACTGTACCGCTGCTAGCATCGACATCACTGTCCTCTTCCGACGAGATGCGAATTTGGATTGCACGTCTTCTCCTCTGACGCCGAGGTGGCACGGGGGAGTCAGAGTCACTCGCGATCTCGATTGGAACACCTCTAGATCTTCTTCCATGCCGTCCAGTCGCTGGTGACCTGTGAGGGATGTTGTGCTGGTTTTGTGATGTATCATAAGTCGGGTGGCTTCCAACCCGGACTGCAGCTGGTGCTTGCGACGCTCCGCTAGAACTTGCCCTAGTCGAGCCAGCCACCCTTCGTGACATCTGCCGCCTCGAATTAGACGCAGTTGGGCACTCGTCCGAGTCGTCTTCCAGATCATACTGAGCAGCTGTAAAAGATGCCTCATTCGGATCAGAGTCGTCGTCAGCTTGGTTAAGAGGCTCGTCTTCGGAGTTCAGTGTTTGGATGTCTTCTGGTCCGCTTCCTTCGTCGGTCTCCCACTGCAAGCTTCTCACTGAGCTCCCACGCGAAAGATCCTGGACAACTTCGTCATTTACGACAAAGCCTTCAAGGGAACTGCCACCGTCTTCGTCGTCACTACCGTAATCCGTCCCGTCGTAAAAGCTGGCAGGTGGGGATTCTATAGATGGAGCGTGTTGATCAACGTTTGAAGCTAAATTCCTGTAGTCTCGGCGCTGTGGGGGACCCACGGGAATGATACTAACACTCGTTTCGCCATCGTCGTAGTCGTCTCCCCCGTACAAATGGCGGTGTTCAATGTCCCCTTCTGCCAGAGCCTCGAAAAGATCATCGTCCATAGAAACCCCACTTGAGTATTCCAAATCAGAATGTCCCATCCCTTCAGTATCGCTCAAATATTCAGAGTCTTCCCCAAATGGGTATCCGCATGATTCACACCGGCCGTCTTCGAGCTCCCAAGTACAGCTAGGGCAGCGCTCGACACCATCCTCTGCATCCCTAATTGGGCGCGCTCGTATCATGGGCATCATAGGCCTACGAGCCGTCGCCCTAAAGCATCCACGGAAGATACCCCCACTAGGGCCAGTATCCATTCGGTCTTGTTCCACCAGCGCCGCCTCCTCTCTCTGCCATTGCTGATGTTCTTCTATTGAATGGAGAGATATTAGCATGACTTTCGGAAAGATTTTGGAACTGATGCCCAAAAATATATGTCTTCTCCCTGCTCTAACGACAACAAAGGAATATCACGGAATTCCCATACCTGTTGTCTCACCAGCTGGCATGAGCTCCGCCCGGCCTGAGAATATCTGAGTCATATCACGGACCTACAGAACCAGTTAGTTCTATAACATCGAACAAGCGGAATGTTATGGGCTCACCAGGTAGGCAGGAGCGGGCTGGCGGATCACACTAGCTCGGCAATCTGGACAAGTCTTCTGGTGACGGTCCTTTTCGAACCACTGGATGAGGCAGCCATAGCAGAATGTGTGCCCACATTCGATGGTATAAGGCTCGAATAAAGGCCGAACGCACACTCGGCATACGATGAGACTCCTGATGTCATCGAGACTCGATTCTAGTGTTTGTAAGAGGCCGGTAGTATCGTCCTTCCCTTTCTGCACCTGGACTGCGTTGCTCAGGAGGCTGCCTATGGCTTTGTCCGGGGCAGGGTCTCCCATAGCAACCAAGCCCCCAATGAAAGTCCGGAATATCTTTTGTTGTGGAAGATAGTGAGAGGAAAAACTGTCTTAGCGTTGGCAGCTGGGAAAAAGGTGACTCTGAAGACCGAAGGCGGTTGAGGTTGAGGATACTGTGAGTATTACTTTACGAATGAGGTGAAGCGCAGGGTCCACGCACGCCAAGGCACAACGCTTGAAGGTGCCGAATGAGGGTAAGCCTGGTCATATCCCGATCAGCTGCTTTGTGTCCCCTAAACTTTGGAGGACGAAATGTTTTATTAAGCGTCGCAGGTTCGATCATGTTTGAATGGGAATTTTCAAAACGCTCTGGGCCCTGAAAAAACAGTTTGAGGCTGGTTGTCTACTGGCTCCGCCATCCAATTGCAATATGATTGAGAAGCTTTGGTCGCATACTGAGAACATAGCACAAAGAAAGTAGATTAAGAGCTCTATTCCCCTAGTTCTCTGATCCCTTTCTGCTTTCCCCTTTGCCAAATAATATCCATCATTTACCCTTTCTCCGTTTCCATGTAGGTCATCCCACTCAAGCAAACTATCTAGTGTAATTGTAGCTCGATCGCAAGGGTATCTCGCTGTAATCACGCGAGCAAGTAATTAGCAACTCACGTGACGCTCCGGAACCCCGTCGCTAAAGGTACACCAGATGTAAGCAGCAAAAGCTCAGCAAGGAGATTCGTGAGGTGAGGTGTCGTAATCATTAGTGTCATCCATGCCAAGCTCTTGTGTAATGTATGCTCCTTCAGTGGAGCGTCTTGCGCTTCTTGTTGGTCTTATCCTTGGAGAACTCGCTAAACAGATGGCTATCATCAATGCTTCCTTTGGTGACCAAGTTGTCGTCGATGATCTCTTTGTTCATGTGCGCGAGGAACATCTCCTGCTCGTGGATGAAACCTTTGAGGACCTTGGTGTTCAATTTTTTGCCCTTTCGCTGAGTCTCACGCAAACCCTTGCGATAGTTGCGGATACGCTCCTCAAGGATCTCAAGACGGTAGTCACCAAATTGGTAGTAAAGCTCTCCCAAATCAGAGATTGGACGCACGGTGGTGAGAACGGTGTCGTCCTTGACGGTGTGGCATTTTGGACGGAATGAGGTCACCATGGTGATACGCTCGGTGGTGCCGAGAGCGCGGAGAGCCTGGTGCTCGATGTAACGGCCTTGCAAGACCACGGCACAACCCTGGCGGGGGTGTTAGTATTGGATCAAGTCTTGGAAAAGAAAGACATACCTTCTGAGGTCCGCGGACCTTGACGATCTCGCCATCTCCGGTACGTAGTGCAGTCTCTCCTCCGACCATGCCGGTGCAGTCACTGAGCATAGTCACGCAGACGAAAGGGTAGCTGTCCGTGTGCCAATCGACAATGGGCTTGTCCTAAATAATCGGTCAGTCTAGTTCTTTCGGGCCGAGCAACGAGTGGCAAGTCGTTGTCTAGGGAGCAGCATTGTCTTGAGAGTCATTGGATGACTCCAAGTGCGGTACGAATGGGGAAAGATAGCTTGAAGAGGTAACTTACATCTTCCCAGGGGCAGCCGGCAATGCCCTCATCAGCGTCAGTCATGGTCTTGTCCACGAAAGCCTCCAATTCTTCGACCTTCTCCTTCTCAGTCTTGGTAGACATGTTAATGTGAGCAATCTCGAAGTCCATCTCGGTCACGAGCTCGACGCCGGCAATCTTAGAAATGATTCCAAGAGTGTCGGGGTGCTTCCAGACATCGAAGATGAAGGGTGCGTACCTATTGAACAGTATTAGCCGAAGGAGCATGGTTAATGAGATTGCGTTTTGCTGGGAATGACTCACTTGTCAGCAAAGCCTCTCAATTGACATTGAGCCAAGTTGCTCGAATACTGGCAATTGTCCCAAACTGGCTTGCTGAAGATCTCGGCCCTCATACGATCGACAGCCTCTTCAGTAAAGAGCTGAAAAGGCTCGGACACAGCAAAAGAAGAGACTCCAGTTCCCTCAGGAAGCTTCAAGTCGCTCATGGTGTGGATCTTGGAAGGTGGGTGGAAGTCAATGTGCTTGCTGGGTTCGAAGTCTTCGATGCTCAACTCCTTGTTGGACGCCCTATTGATGATGAGCTCGGGCTTCGTGCCAATGCCTGTCGTGGAAGGCATGACCTGCGCTGCAGTTGCTGCAGCCATGATGGTCTGAGACTGATGCTGATTGATCGGTGTCTTGACAGTAGATTTTGAATCAAAGTCTCGATGGATGTAGATTGCTGATTGCTAGTAATTCTGTCAAACAATGTGCAGTGTTGGAGGATTGCTTAAGATCTTGATTGTTGAAAAACCAAGGAAGAAGACTGACAAGCAAGAATGGTCAAGGAAGCAGGAGGAATTTTTCTTGTATCTGATAAGGTGTCCAGTAGTACAAATCTTCACTTACAGGTGTTATCTAGCACTTTTGAAACCCTAGTATTGGTGTGAGAGATTGGATTTCCGTACGCAATGGGTCCACATCCGAGACTCGATCCAATGTCTGCTACCTGTGCTCTTCTAATATATGCCAATTCGTTGGATCAAACAATACCTTTGGATCTAGAAATACGAATCTCCACCCCAGGAATGGCCACAAAAGTGGGGTCAGAAACACTATTACCTCACGCACCCCTTTAAAACAGTCCTCTCTAGAACAACCACTTTGTCGAAGCTCTTCCACACTCTCAGTAAAGAGGCCTGTGCTCGCGATCTCGTGATAAGAGACCAGTCGTATAGTGAAGCAACGATCTCGTTCTCTCAGCCACTTCTGTGCCGAAACGGAACGGACGGGGACTTTGTCCAGCGTTCATAGTGCATTGTCTGCAAATTCGCCTTCTCAATTCAAAGTGTGAAGGGAGGAACGATCGATATTGAAAGATATATGGATTCAGTTACCTCCTTTGGTTTGGTGCTGCAACTAACGTTAGTGCTGAAGCTAGAGTTATTCCTTGGGCTCTGCAGATATCCTGTAACGGGCGCTAGGATCTCTGACAGTATATCCGTTCCTCCCTCCATAGGGTCCGAGGACATCCGCTGTGCATTGAACCTTTTTGAACTCAATCCTAAGATCACCACGACCTTGACATGACAGCTGCACACCAATGACTAAGAAAAATCTGGGAATCGACATGCTTGCTCAAACATCGATATTGCACTCTCCTATCCTAACACATCCGCATCACGAGGGGAGAAAAGCTTGCAAGATGGGAAGATACGGAGGACCGCTATCGGCACGACTCCACGAATCATTACTTCACGTTGAAGAAGCCCAAATACGCCGGGTCTGGACTCACTTACTCGATATGGTCAGATGAACGAGGGCAAGTCAGTAGCCTAGCAAGGAACAAGCTCCATACTATGTATCTATCTACTCAAGCGCGCCTCACACGAGACCCTGGGGCTGAATTGATCATCGTATAGCTGCCACAAGTTTGGAGAGTCGTTTGTTTTGGTGCTTTATCTACTCCTCGCCAGCTTTACTGAAGGGCACGTGAGATGCTGACCTAGGGTTCATCGGCAGCAACATCATTTTTCGGAACGAGCACTGCAATTGTTCTATGCGCTTTGAACAGCATTGGCACCAGTACGAAGATACCTTACTACTGCCCCTCCACACCTAATGTTATGTTGAGAGCTTTGACCAGGGTTGGACCTTACGGACATTCTAACATGTGAAGGTTTGCAATGAAAACAATGCACAGTCCACGACTTGATAGTCCCTGTGAAAAGGGCCGCCGTTGGCAGTGTAACCTCATCTGGGAGCGATTGCTACCCAACATTGTACAATGGGACTGGGAAAGGAGAAAAGCCCCTCCTAATATTTACCTTACCCCTCGTTGAAGTGACGTTCTTATCAAGTACCGGTGCCAAGCGATGTTCCGATAGCACTAGCACAATCGACCCGAGAAGCTGCATGTGGGCGCTAAGAATAGACCTCAACTCACCGCCAGCATCCTGCAACTGGCCCATGACTGTGGCGCAACTCCCTATCTACTACCAGACTACTGTTCGCATAAACAGCCGCCATCATGGGGGATGCGGGGGGAACGGAGGAGTCCCCGTGGGCAAAAGGGGAGGCGGCATTCACAGGGTAGGCGCAGACCTCCATACATATTACAACACTGAGGGAACAGCTCCACCAGACACAGATAGTCTGAAACCTTCGAGAACTGACGGCTCCACAGCAAGGAGTACAGCAAATACTTCGACCCATGCCAGGAAGCAGCCTCACGTAGCCTGAAGTGCCTGCATCGAAACGGTGGCGATAGGCAGTTGTGCTCCGATTACTTCCAGTGAGTCCGCACAATCTGGATTCTGATAAGCTGCAAAGATCTCCAGCGATATCGGGGGCCAACAAGCAAGATCATCGGCTAATCATTGTGATATTCACTGCAGGGCCTACAGAGATTGCAAGAAAAACTGGGTGCGACATACCGAAGCAAGAGATCTTCATGCTTCCAGGCTGATAGTGAGGCAGACAACGGAGCGCGCTGAGCAGAAAAAGAGAGACGCGAAGGGATTCTTCTCAAATTAAGCTTCCAGCAAGTCATTGAAGCCTCGGGATGGACGATTCATTTCGAAGGCCAGTCACGAGCGATACACAAACGTCGATAGGACTTTGCGCTCGTTGACCAAATATGGATATTCCACACTGCGATTACAAGACCTGGGGTAGATGAGATCTACTTGAACAAGTGTGGAGTGGCATTGAAGCGAGAGATATTTCCAAAAGGAGGGGCAAATGAGACTAGATAGAAGAAGCTATCGCTCAGGCTGATTTGGCAAATCCCCGCGCTGCGTATGCCTTGGAAGATGTTTACAGATGGCCTGCGAACAGTCTGAGTGATTGCCAGCTTTGGGAGAGGGTCCCACCACTGTTTGCACGATAGGGACGAGCCTGCAGCTTACAGCTTGCTGGCTACAACTGGCGTCGAGGTCAGTCAGAGGTATGCCTTAGGGGAATTCTGTAGTCTGCCCCTGTAGACAGTAACAGAACGCGAACAATTAGTGGTTTATGCTGAACTAGCATTCTGCCTTATTCCTGTTCTCTGAAGTCAGAAGTAGACCGAAACCCTACATCTGAAGTGTGTATAAGACAGCCCTAATAAGGCGAAGCTTGATTGTATGGCAAATGTCGGGCTCTAAAAATGCAATTCTCGGCTATAAGTCTTGCACCAAGCGTTAAGTCCGAGATCAACAAATATTCGGATATATACTTTAATACTACGACATAATACCAGCATAGTGGACAACCTCCGGCACCGGGCAAGACGCCCATAATGGCTACCCTAAGCCAGCAAGATGAGGCTCTCAATGGCCTCATGGGTGCTCAACAGTGGAAGGAAGCGTACAAATTGTGCGAGAAGAAATTGAAGAAGTCGAAGGGTAGTGATTACCTCCTGGTACGCTCTGCTCCAGCGAAGCCCATATCACGAGAGTGCTAATTTAGCAACACTCAGGTCAGAAAGATAACGATCCTACTCTGTTGGCCTGACCATCGGGAGCAGGCCTACAAGGAACTCGATACATTGCTAGTGAGAAAACCACCCGTGTCAGACATTGAAACTCTACTGTACATGGACAACATGGGAGAAAGGCTTCCAGACGCTGGAGAGGAGCTTGGGACACGTTTGTCGCAGATGTGGCAGAACGCAGCAGCAAGCCGGCCTGAAGATAAGAAGTTGCATGAAGTGTGGTATCGTACCAAATTCGAAGCGGGGCGTATGGATGCTGCTAAGCAGGTGCGAATGGTAGGATCAAGCCAAATCGTACCTTGTACTGATGCCTGCTTCTACTAGGCTAGCCAAGCATGGATGAAGAATTTCCAAAAGGATCGCAAACCATTCTTCCTTTGGATCATGACCACTCACCTAATTTCGGAAACGGAGAGCACGCCTGAAGATCAAAAAAACCTAAACCAGAGGTTGGCCTACACGTTCTTGTCAAAAGCCATGCAAATTACGTATGACAAGGATGGAAGTTGTCTGTCCATTAATGGCAATATTTTCGCTAACATCCATATAGGAGAAGCAGAGTGCAAAGAAGTCTGCAAAGAAAACCGAAGAAAAGACCGAAGGAAAGACTGTAGTTGAAAGTACGGAAAGAGACATTGATAAATTGGAGGATCTCCTGCTTCTTGTCAGAATCTATCGAGCTCAAGGAAAATACGATGAGACCATCAAGGTTATCTCTCACTTTCAGGAGAAAAGACAGTCCACAACTTGGGATGTTGTCAAGCAGTTGATTGAGCTCTATGAGTTGACACATCAATGGAAGAAATTGTATGGCTATTGTACCTCCCTGCTGGACGAAGCGCTCGAACCATCCAAAACCCCTAATAGCGGATTCGGCAAACTGGGAGACGATTGGAAAGTTTGGCAAGGACTTTTGAAAGCGAATGAAGAAATCAACCACGAAATGTAATAATTTCGACAACGTGGCAAATGCAAGCGCTAATAAGGGCAGGACTACCGAGGCCACAGAAGGGCTCACATATCGCTTTTTCCAGGCGAACTCCAAATCACGCAATGCTCGGTTGGCACTGCTCAGTCTCTATGCTGCAGAAGTCAAGGCACAACATAAACCTCGGTCTATATTATGCACAGCTTTATTAGAGTATTTCTACGATTTCTCATCCACATTCATCTGCTTCCAAGATTTGAAGCGATACCTTCCCCTCCTATATCGAGACGAGCAGGAAGAGTTCTTGGTGCTTGCATCCAACCATACTCAGCAATCAAGGGCAACACCAGAAGAACCAGAAGACTCAATTGTGAGTGTAGTGCAGTCAGTCACCTAGGAAAGTGCTGACTTTATTTCCTAGTCCGAGCAGATAAAATGGATTACTTCCGAGGTGAATGTACTAAAATTTGAGTACAACATAGTGGTTACAAAGAACCTTCAACAAGTGGATCTACTCATCGCGTTCATCAACAATTGTCTTCGATTGTATAAGGTTTCTTTGCTATTCGATCTTGACCAGCCAGTGACCGATCGACGACCCGGAGACGACGCAGGGATTCTAGCAGCCATGGCCCTCGTCCATCTCACATATTGGCACTCAGGACACGACAATGCATTACTTCGGGCCATTCTGATTCTAGAGCTGTTGCTCTTGCATTCGAAACACAACTATGACGCATTGCTTATACTGGTTCGCCTTTACGTGGTCTATGGTGCAGGATCCTTGGCTTTGGAGCGCTTCCACAGGCTGTCGATCAAAAATACGCAACATGCATCGTTGTCGTGGCTGTTATACACCCGTATCTCAACGATCCATCCTTATCCGTCGTCCTTTCCTACTCCCGATGGCCAAGGTGTAATGACCATCGATCCTGCGGAGAATATATGTTTCGCCCATAATTGGCACCAAATTGTCCAAGATCTCAGCCTCAAAGCGACACGTGCAATGCAAAATCAAGGCCAGTGGAGTATGATTCTAGATACACTCGAAACTGAGGACCACATTGTCAAGAGCTTCTCTAAATGCCATCTCTTCATTGAAATGAAGCGGGTCGCCCGGTTTCGCGCTAATTCGCACGACACCTCGGATCAAACGAGTAGGAGTTTGTCTTTGTTTATAATGAGCTTTTGCTGATTAGTACAGTGCGTATCCCTCCTCAGACACACGACACGCGAGATAGGTCTGCGTTTCCCGACTTTGAGGGTGTTGATTCCACCTTCGCGGACCTTTTACTAAGTATAAGAAAATTTTCAGATCTCAATGTATGTTTCAATGCCGATCTCTAAATACCGTTTTACTGATTATCAATGCAGGACAAATGGCTTGTGTCTGAATTATTGCTAACAATACTCTGGGATATGCTCAAAAACAATGATCACAGCCCGGTCTTGATGGCACAGTGGAACACTCTAAGAGAACGTTCCAAGCATCTCCCAGAAACTCACACTCCTGAGGAGCTCAATGTTTACCTTTTTGTGAAGGCGCTTTACCAAGTCCATGATATTTACACCAAGCAGGGCGCAAGCAGTCCGTCAGACGATGATCGTGATTTTATTTGCCGAATAGTCAAAAGCTTCGATGAGTGGCTTTCTACGAATGTTGAAAAGGTTGAGAAGGCCACCCAATCAGGACAAATTGCACCTCTCGCAATGACTGCAGATCTCAAGATTCCGCATTGGGATTTCTTCAACGTGCGATATAGATTCCTAGAACTATGTCAAGTCGTGAAGCTGACATTGGAATACGCGGTCACCCAGAACCGAAAGCAAGGCAGCAAGGCTCCCGCGGACCCCGAATGGCTAGAAACAAAGGTCACCAATATTCTCGAGGGATACAAAAAGATTGCGACCATAATGCACCGTTCTGCTGGCAAGCTGCAAGCCAGCCTTCAAGGGCCTGCAGCTCTTCAAGAGATTGACCATGCGATTATTGGTCGAATTGAGGATGCGCGAGATCTCATTGGGTGGGAGCTTCAGAAGTTCAATTCCGATGCAATGACGAAGATTTGCAGAGATATTCAAGGAAGTTGGATCGAGGGGCTGCAAGGGATCATTCAAACTAAGTTTTCATAGCGAAGGGCGAGCCCGGTTACAAAGTTCTACATGGACACAATCACGATGAATGCATCACATGAGGAAGGAAAGGCTGCATCAGCATAGTGTGGGGCGTTGACATCATGAGATACCCACTGGCATGCATCGCGATGATAGGCTGGATTCAGCCATGGTCGATTTCTAAGAGCTTGTTTGTACATAAGCACGAAGAGCCCAAGATTCCCACATACGCTGTTTTTCTTGATGCCTTTTGCGAGTGCTTCTCTTTTTTCTACTGACAGCTTCGTTTCTCGCTTCTGCCGCATCTATAACCTGTCCTCTTCTGCCTTCCTCCTAACCTCTTTCCTCGCCAATATCTCCCTCCTCTCTTCCCTCAACTTCATATATATCTACCTCACCGTCAGCCTCCCATCCACCCCCATACATCAGAACGCAATAATTAACGCACTCACCCAAAACCACCCCAACATCTCCACAAACCCCCACGTGAACACCAAACTATTACATACCAAATGGGGCATCTGTCTCCCCACACCAGCCCCCGGCGCCATCTTCCCAACCGGACTCGCCATCACCCCCTCCGGCTTCGCCAGATAACTATACCCCGTCACCCCAAAGAAAAATAACAACCGCATAGGCGCTTGGCTGCTCCAGTAGTAACTCGCAACTTCTTCGTCCAGGTTTGTGGCTGTGAGGTCGGAGATGGAGAGGAGGGCAAGGAATAAGGATGCTAGGGCGAGCGCGGGGGAGGGGAGGGAGAGAGAGGGGGGTGCTTCGGGCTGGATGAGAGACTTAGCTGGGGGGGTCAGGGGCGAGAGATGGGGTTGGGGACGTACTATGGTCATTGCTGCGCCTAGTATGAAGACGAGGTTTTGGTCGGCGAGTTTGAGGGGGGAGGTCAAGAGGTAGTAGGCTGTTGTTAGGTGGAAGATGGAGATGGTGCGGAGGAGGGTTGTTGATGATATGATCGCCATGGCGGGCAATTGCTTTGGAAGGGTAAGCAGCGTATGTGCTCTTATTGTGAAGAATTACAGCTCCTTTCGAAGCATGCTGGCAACGGATAGTTCACAAATTTGAGGCTAGCGGAGGTTGTTCCGCGCTCCCCAATATCTATATCCTCCGGCTGTCCTACTATTCTTCTTTATTCCGGCGCATCAAAACCCTTTGTCTCAACGAGAGAATGCTGCAGTAATGTCCCACCATGCCCCTAGCACATTCGTACCCCCACCAGTCCTAGACCGCTCAACCCTGAACAAACAACGACACATCAAATATTGGCTTCGCTGCCTGAAGACCTTCCTTCCAGGCGCCTATACCCCCAGCGATTCCCAGCGTATGACCCTCGGCTTTTTTATTCTCTCCGCTCTCGATCTACTGGGCGTATTACACGAAAAGACTACGCCTGTAGAGCGGAAGGATTGGGCAGAATGGATACTGAGGTGCCAGCACCCTAGTGGGGGCTTTCGAGGTTTCACTGGGACGATGTATGGAGAGAACATTTGGGATGGCCGTGCTGGCACGCAGGCGAATGAATGGGACGGAGCGAACTTGGCTGCTACATATTTCGCACTTACAGCGCTGATGGTGCTGGGGGAGGGAACGGAGAGGGTCAGGCGGAGAGAGTGTCTGGATTGGGTACGCTCGTTACAGCGAGCAAATGGCAGCTTTGGAGAGGGATTGGGGAAGGGTAGCCGGGTTGAGGGAGGAGAGGATATGAGGTTTTGCTATCTGGCTGCTGGGATACGGTGGATGTTGCGGAGAGATGAGATGGAAACTACCGAGGATATTGATGTTGAGGTCTTGGTGCGGTACATTGAGGCTTCTGTGGTACGTCACATTGTAGTTCTGTAGATGTTCTTGGTTGGAGTAGAGGCTGATGAAGGCAGACATATGAGGGTGGAATCGCCCAGGCGCCTTTCCACGAGGCACATGGTACGCAATCCGTCGCCTGCGCTACCGGGTAAAAGATGAAGAGGCCATGCTCACATGCGTGTGCAGCTGGGTTGACATATGCGGGCATTGGAGCATTACAATTACTTGGACGCTTACCGCGAAAAGGAGGAAACACCCCCAACAAAGACACAAACACCAAGATGATGAGCCAGGATTTCATCGATGACATGACAAAGTGGCTCGTCTCACGGCAGACGTTGATGCTGGAAGAGGAGGAAGATGTATTGGCGATGACCGAGGATGAGACGCCCAGTCCAGTATCGATACCGACTGGCGGGACGGTCTTCCTGCCCAGATTCCACGCCCAAGGTGTCATTCCTTTATCAGGAGCAGATGCTCCACATCACGAGCCACATCAAGAGCCAGCGAACATCGAAATATCGCCAGAGGATATCCAATGGGTTGGCGTCAATGGACGGTGTCATAAGGTAGCTGATACTTGCTACACGTTCTGGGTGGGAGGAACATTAGGGGTATGTTATAATGTGTCTCTGGTGCCAACAGGCTTTTCTGAATTGTCTGACCCTCCTGCGTGCTAGGTACTGGACAAAGTGTATCTCCAAGACTTCAACGGGATCCGGCGGTTCCTGTTGGAGAAAACCCAGCACCCGATGATGGGAGGATTCGGGAAATTGCCAGGCGATTTGCCAGGTGAGTTTGGCCTTTTTTTCCACCTCTACCCTTTCTCGCTCCATCGAACAAGCGTCTCCCCGAGTCTGATATTTTTGACCAAATTCTTTGCCATATTTTGCTTCGCCACCTTTAGTATTCTTCAATACTAAGCTATCTCACAGACATATTGCACTCATATCTTGGGCTTGCTACCCTCGCAACAATGCGCGAACCCGATTTGAAAAGCATAGATCCAACTCTTTGCGTCAGCATCAGTGCACGAGATGAGTTCGAGCAGCGCATGGGCAAGGGCTGAATGGACAAGAAGATGGAGAAGGCACCCAACGAACTGGAGACGTCGCGACAAAATGAAGCAGAAACTACCAAAACTCCCCACTTGCGTTTCCATTTCCCTCAAAACCCCCTTCAGAGCGCCTATTAGCCTCATCCTTCCCACTCACGCATTCACCTAGGCGCCTCCCTACTAACCCTCCCAATCCCCACAGACCCCCACTGATCATCCTGCACCTCAAAAGCCGCCTCCACATACCGTCCCCCCTTATACAAAAAATCCCACAACCCTTGCAACACCAGCGCGACAACTCCATACGTCATATGCCTGTTCCCCTTCGGAAAAGAATCAATCCCAACAAAACATCCTGTGAGTTGCGAACTACTCTTATACGGATCGTCAGACGGGAGGAGAGGGTCATTCGTAGCGCCGTAGTGCCCACTGATGTAGGTGCGCAGCGCCTGTTGGGTCGTGAGGATTGTACGGCCAAGGGAGGCTTTGGGGATGGGAGAGGAGGGTCTGGGGGCGATGCGGAGGGAGATGGGTGAGGGGCGCCCGTCTTGGTAGATGCGCCATTGGTAGAAGTCGCCGGTTAGGGGGGAAGTGTTGAGTTCGAGGGAGGTGAGAGAGGGGAGGCTGGGGCTTGTCAGTGGTGATTGCGTTGGTCTGGGCATTCTGCTTACTCTGCGCGACTATCGCTGATGAAGGTGCTCGTATTGAAAAGGTTCAAGCTCAGTGGCTGCGTGGGAGGAGATGCTGGAGCTGCGAAGGCCGTACTGATGGCCAGAGCAAAGAGGACGAGACTATGAGACGGATGCATTTTCAAGTGTTTTGCTTTGGCAATGTGGAGAAAGTTTGGGGTAAACACAGTCCCCCAGATTGACAGAAATTACACCAGCAAGAACCCCCACATATAATCATCCTCGAGCAACCTCTGGCGAGACGGGACGCGTGACGTGGTCTGGAATCCCGCGATAGTGGGAAATTCGAGATGGTAGCGACAAGCGCCGAAGCGATCAGTCAGAACAGGACAGGAAAAGAGATATCGTACCGATCGGGAAGAGAAGAATTCGCACTAGCAAAGCGATTCCACGTGGCTTGGTGGTCTCCAATTCTCCATCGAATTGAAGCGTGCGGATTTATTCGCCAAGGCTGTGTCAAGCTTTCCTCTTAGAATCTGAATTTCGACGGATCGCTAGGAGAATCTTCTTAATATCTTCACACGCTGACAAAAATGATACACTAAATTTCCAGAGCTTGCCGTTCCAGACGGAGCGAGCTTTCAGCAGAAAAAGAAATGGCAGACGTGGCACCAGCCCAGTCAACATGGGCACAAACGAGCGCAGCCGATCTGATCTCGGTAAGTTGGACATTCGAGTTGACTTCAAAGCCCCTTGTTCCCCGAACACAGCTCAACTCCAGAGCTTGCTGAACCTTGCTGCAGGGCTTCTCTGCGTGTATTCTGCATTCTTCGGGCTTCAAAGCTCTCCTGAATCTCACTTCTCAGCTCTTCTACCTTTCTTTGAGTGTCAGAATGATGCTTTCGTGCTGCAAGCAGCCTGCAATCAGCTCTATAATCGTATTTCGCATAATTACCTCACCTCGAAGCTGGGGTTCTACCCTGGCCATTGAGGATTACTAGCCCCTCCCCAATATATTTCCCCTTATACTCGATCAAAAACGTAATCCCTTCACACCGCTGTTTCCTGCCCCTTCGAAAATCAATGAATAACTGCTCCCAAATCATCAAAAGAGCGTTGATTATGTGTCCCCACACAAATTCTGACTCTCCCGGAAAGCCATTTATGCTGATCTCGCAATGGCGGTTTTGACTATACATGTTCATCGCGTCCGCTGTAGTTTCATTATCGAATTGCGCGACAGTCGCCAGGCTTTCTAGATAAGCGGCGAATATATCAGTGGATTCGATAGCCACGCCATCGAACTGGTACTCGATCTTGAATCGAGGATCCTTGGGGCTTGAGATTGTACCGGACCTAGCTGTTGCTATACTCGTGCTAGAGATGTCATTTGCGGACTTCGTGCTGTCGTTGTTCCCAATAATATGACCCCTGCCCTCAACTATTAAGTCGATAATTAATGAACCCAACAGGTTGGCCCTGCATGAGAATACCGGCATAAACCTCGATGGCGTGCTCGCCATCAGCCATTATCATTCCCATATGATAGAGACCAAGAACGAAATGCTTGTTGAGAGCCTGTGGCCTCAGGCGACATAGCACGATCTCTGAAACGAGATGTGGGGGTTGAGGAGTGACTACTGTTGTAGAGGGTGCTTCGTCATTGTAGCCGTCGTAGGCTGCTCTGGCTAGGGCTGCGATTGTGTTGGTGTACATCTCACTCCATAGGAAGGGGAATTCGTAGTCCCATGTGAACTTCATTTCGAAGCCTGGCGGCGGTTCGGGAGCCGTGACAGAGTCAAGTGTGACCGTGCTGCACCAAGTGGAATGGTACGGTCTTTATGGTACGGTCTTTATAGCTTACTTGGGGAGGCTTTAAAGGCTCGGAAACGTATTGTTGCCAATTGGGTTTTTCGTGAGAGTTTTGTTCTCGGACAATGTTGATAGATTGGGAATGGAAATAGTTCCGACTAGGACGTGATAATAAGCGAGCACCAACGAGAATGTTCCAAAATTGATCAACATGTCAATCAAACACGAGAACTTTAAAGGACACTAGAAATGTTGCTGTAAGACTTGCTTTTGTCTGCGATTTGTTCGCGCGTGTCGCTTCTCAGGGCTCTTTCTTGACGGCAAGGACGACCGAATCATATGGTTCCAAGGAAAAATACGGCAGTACGCACACCAGTGCGCCTGTGCGCCAAACCTCCCGCGACAAGTTGCTGACATGGATTGCTACAGCATCCTGTATCATTCCATGTCATGGATTCATTGGCTGGTTTACCCCGCGCCTAAATTCCCAGCTCCAGATCAAAGCAGAGGGTTGCTCCAGTAGCCCAACTGAACAATCTTGGAGAGATCCTTCAGATTCGTGCATGTCTTCCACGTTGATGCAAGAGCTGGAGCCCTACGCGCTTGGTAAGGGGTCCTCTAGCGCACTGTCTTCATATCTCGAATTCAGCCTCGTATTCACCTAGTCGTTAGTACAACATGACACACCCTTCAAGAAGCCTCATTAGCTCAGAGGTAGAGCACACGATTGCAACTCGTTAGGTTCTTCGTTCGAATCGAAGGTGGGACTTTTTTTGGCTTCTTTTGTACGGTTCCCTTTCCTGCTATTGCCAGATGGTTCTTTACCATTGTCCTTATGTCTCTGCAACTCTTCATGGCTGTCTGTGTTAGGCATGTGGATTGAACTTAACGGCGAATGATAACGGAGAAAGGGTGAAAATATATACAACGTTAACGGTGACTCCAGAAATGCTATAACACACCCATACGCACCGCTCCTTTGCAAGCCAGCCAAATCACCCATGACCACTATGCAGCGCTACCGGCTCGGCGACAGTTTCATCGGCCAAAGGGATCTGCCCAACTTCCTCAACTTTTATAGTGTGGATATTTGCCGCGGCGCTTGCGACCTTCGTCTCCTGCGTGATCTCACTCCTTGCAGGCTGGATGAGCTTCCCATCCGCATCTCGTGGCCTGCGCTCCCAGCCCGTTTTCAGGCCGCGAGTCAGCTTGAAGCGGGGAAAGATATGCGCTTCTGTATTAATGACTATAGAGCCCAATGGTAGTAAATCAGTGGGTGAGAATAGAAGGTAGAAGTATTTCAGAGTCTCGGCCTGGATATGATGTCAGCTGAGTTTCCAATCATGATGAGCTTTGCTTACCAGCCAGAAACTCTCCATATTATCTTTCAGCATTGGGGGTATCTCATTCGCATGCGCTAAACTGGTAAACCCAGCACCATCATCCGCAGCAGTGTATTTTACAAACGATTTGAACATCTCCCATCCCCACTCACGGTACATCTCGTCTCCAGTGATCCGCCACATATAGAACAGCGACTCTACGGTTTCTGGACGCTGCAGATTATGGTTGTCGTTGTGCTTGATGATGTAGTCATCTCGCCATTCCGCGTTGGGGCTGTCTGTGAATTCCTTGGACGCTAAGATTCCATCTGACTCCATGTGTGGCGGGTCATCGAGTCGGAAGTGGGCTATTTCTGGAGCTAGACCTGTGGCCATGACTTTGTACATTCCCCAGCATGTTTTCGTCAGCTCGATGGCTAGGCTTATCTCGTCTTCTTCCTTCTCACCCCAAGTTCCAGCTTTCTTGGCTTCTTGGATAGTCATGCCGCCTGTGGCACCAAGAGCAATGGTGCCAGGCATAAAGCAGACCAGGTGATCCATCTTGGGAGAGATCTTCCCGCCCAAACCATCGGGACGTTCTCCCAACACAGTGAAATGGTGAGGTTCAGAATATGTGATTAGATGTTTCCGAACACCAGCGAGTGATTGGTTCCACAGCTCCTGGTAGATCGGTTCCTCGCCCGAGGTCTGCAAGTATTGCTTAATGAGATACTCATAGTACGAGTCTCCGCGACTACCCAAGCGGATGTTGTCGCCCCTGAAGGTGCCAGTGGTAGCGTAGATGAAGATGGGTAGAAGACCGTTCTCCACGCCGTTGTCGTCAATGACTTTGATCACGTTTTCAGCTCTCTCCCAGTAATTCTTTTCTCCTGTCAACATGGACAAATACTTGAACTCCAGCTGCAGGCTGGCTGCTTCGGCGGTCGAGGATGCGCCGCCGTCTACATGGGAGCTCTTTCCTTTCTGGGTGTGCAGATTTACGCTTGCATATGGCACACCACTGTCGGAATCGAAAGCTCCTAGAACACGGTCTGCCAGATCTGCTGCTTTCTCTAGGTACAAGTCTTCTCCTGGGGCGCCCTGATCGTCATCGGTCAAAGGCGCCATATCAGGGAACTCTGTGGAGAGGTAGTGAGCGGAGAGGAGGCCCCCGAGCATACGTATTGTAGTCTCGAAAGTATTGACTTCATGATCCTGGTCATAGTCGAGGGATGTGGATATCCATTCCCGAGCGTGCGATAGGCGAGATGTAAGATTCATTATCATGAGAGTATCGAGAGCGTCGACTATTATCCAGCCCATTCCCTTGCTTTTAGTGTCCTTAAAGTCCATTTGCATTCCTTCTTTTGAGAGAGGGTGGTAGATATCGTAGCCTGTAACGGTCTGATATCAGTCTCAGTGCTCCACCAAAGGCCCTATTCAAACGGCCAGCTCGCTCGGAGGTCTGCTGCGCCTAGTGTACTTGACATACCCCATGCATACTTCTCATACCCATCCCAGCTCACCATGAAAGCCTCCTTGACCTTCTCCCTCCGGTAGTCCCAATCTACAACTTTCTCAGAGCCCCCGAGCCAGCTCCATGAAGTTTTGCTTCGACTTTGTGCTCTTGGCTTGGCCGCTGAAGACGAGAACAAGCCAAACGAGTATGCCAATCCGATCACCACGAGTAATACGCCGCTAATAACCCTCCGGCGCCTGTAGTATGGGACATGTCTCCTTGAACCCGAGTAATTGTAGGGCTTGTCTTTGTACATGGGCAGCTCTCGTTTGTCCCCAAAAACGTCCAGCTTGCTTCCGAGTCCGGCCCCTGTGTGTCCATTCTCGTGGGTGCGCTGAGTGAGCGACATCTTCGGCGCAAGTGAAGCCTTTCCTTTGAGCTCGTTTCACCTCGGAAAAGACACTTTATTTACCGGCTCCAACAGCTTTCCGCGACGAGCTGTATCGATGTGCCGCTACCAGGGGAGAGGGCGGACTCGAAGAGGAGTACAGAAGAGGTTTGGGAGATCATGACATGTGGTCGAGCTTCAGAACGCTAGGGATGTTTGTATCAAGAACTTATAGGCCACGAAAGGTGAGCTTAAACCCATGTATGGTTAGTCACCATCAGCTTTGTTTTGCGGCTTTGACACGCTCTACTTTGTTTACTTGGCGTTTTTTCAGCAGCCGCCCAAGGGATTTTGACTACGCTATTGGTACACATTTGGAGGAAATGCCTGTTGAATCTGCTCTATTACGCTGATCCGATGCTGCAAGACTCGCTATTCATATCGTTACAGTTTTTGGTACTCCAGCTTGCCCTCCAGCTTCTTCGATTCGGCAACTTTTCTCACAGCCTTGTTGAAATCGTCTTGGTTTATCGAGTCTCGATAGTCTTTGATAGCAAACAGACCACTGGACACCGTTAGGTAATGGAATTGGCAATTTTACTTTGGGTGACTTACGCTTCTGTCACGACGTTTCGCAGATCCGCACCGTTCAGCTGGTCACTCATCTTGACCACACTCTCAAAATCTATCTCCCCATTCAGAGCAACACCACTTGTATGAATCTTGAGAATCTCTAATCGGCCGACCTCATTTGGCAGTGGAATCTCGATCTTCCTGTCCAGACGTCCGGCTCGAAGCAGTGCTGGATCAAGCGTATCGGGCCGGTTGGTGGCCATGATGATCTTGGTCTTTCCTAAGTAATCGAAGCCGTCCAGCTGGTTCAACAGTTCCATCAGCGTACGCTGGATCTCTCGATCTGCAGATGTGCCTTCTGAAAATCTTCGGCCTCCGATAGCATCGATCTCGTCCATGAAGATGATACATGGTTCGTGCTCCTTTGCATATCCGAACATCTCTCTTATCAGCCGCGCAGACTCACCGATGTATTTGTCTACGATAGCCGAGGAAACAACTAAGAAGTGCTTAGTCAATGTTGAGGGCGGGCAATGTAAAAAACTCGTACCTTTGAGAAAATTTGTCTCCAGACCGCTTGCCACAGCTCTAGCTAGGAGTGTCTTGCCTGTGCCTGGTGGTCCGTAGAGCAAGACACCCTTCGGTGGCTTGATGCCTACTCTCAGGAAAAGCTCAGGATTCTTCAGTGGAAGCTCGATGACCTCCCTTAGCTCGCGAATTTGCTCGTTCAATCCACCGATACCTCCGAAGCTGACCTGGCCAGGATCTTCCAGGGACATGTTGTAGACTAGTGGGTCGACTTCTCGAGGTAACATTCGCATTATAGTGAGGGTAGTCATATCGAGAGCGACACGTGTGCCTTGCTTCAATTTAGCCTTGTCGACCTTTGACCGACAGCCAACGACATATCGGGGACCTGACGAAGCTTTGACAATGACTATTTGGGAACTTGTCAGCAATTGGCCCAGAGTAACGATTTTAGGTTCTTCGAATAGGAGACTCACATCTCTCTTCGTCAAGCTGCTTCAAGACCTCGCCAATTATTTGCCCAACACTCTGTAGTGCCTTGATATTATCTTCCGTAGTGTCAAAGTCCTTCTGTAGACCCTTTATGTCTAGCCGTAAGGTTTTCAGCTTCGCCTCCATCTCTCTGAGCTCCAGAAGCTTGTTCTTGAACTGCTCGAGAGCGTCCGCCCTCTCTGGATCCTCCTTTCCGTCCATCTTTGCGGTGAGAGGCACTGATAGCTCGATGGGTCGCGGATGAAGTGTACGGATATATCACGCTGGTCTCCGAACGGGCGAGGTCGATGGTGGCAGCTCTTTTAGAGTGGTGTCAAGCTGATGAAGGTATGGATGACATAGATTGATTGAAGCAGCCCTATCTTTCGTAGGATGATTCTGATGAAGGCCGAGATTTAGTTTAATAAGCTCTAGCTTCCGTTGAGCTTCAATGTGCGGAAAGGTCACCGCGCGCTAGTAAATAGCATCAAGAACGACTTTCGATTTTGTACAACTTTGCTTCCTTGCTATAAATTGCCAGAGCTAAAGCACTGTGACCGACAGTCAGAAAATAACCAGGATACACAGCCATGGTCCTCCAGGCTGTCAAGTATGCTCGGGGCAAGCTCGAAATCCTCGATCAGCTCAAACTTCCCTACGAAGAGATCTACAGAGATATCCGCACTGTACAAGATGCCTGGGATGCTATCCATTCGATGCAGGTCCGAGGGGCTCCAGCGATAGCCATTGTCGCTGCCCTGAGTGTTGCTGTCTGCGTCACTCGCTGCAACAATGGAGGAGCGGATCCTGCGAAGCTTGGGCCCGACATGACCGGTGCAGGCCTGATCTGTCACAACCTACAACTTCTCCTTACGAGCAGGCCTACTGCAGTCAACCTCGGGGATGCAGTACGGAAATTGGAAAAGGTCGTATGGGCAGCTCAGCAACAGTCAGGGGCTACTGACCTTAGCATCAACGAGGCGTACATACAAGCCGCGGAGCAGATGCTCGTCGATGATGTACAGGACAATCAGAACATTGGGAACTTTGGTGCTGACTGGATCTTACAAAATTCGAGGATAATCTATCCAGGTGGAAAGCTGAGTGTCCTAACCCACTGCAACACTGGCTCTTTGGCAACCGCTGGCTATGGAACGGCTCTTGGTATTGTTCGTAGCCTGCACGTTCGTGACTATCTCAAACGTGCCTACTATACAGAGACGAGGCCCTGCAATCAAGGCTCCCGACTGACAGGGTACGAGCTTCTACATGACAACATACCTTCTCAACAGATCACAGATTCGATGGCTGGCGCACTGATGGGACTCAAGAGAGACTCGGAAAACATTTCCTGTATCATTGTAGGCGCAGACAGGGTAGCTGCGAATGGAGATACCGCAAACAAAATTGGTACCTATTCGTTAGCAATTCTAGCAAAATGGCACAACGTGAAGTTTATTGTAGCAGCACCACGAACTACCATTGACATGAACACGCCTTCAGGTGCGGATATTATTATTGAGGAACGCAAGCCGACAGAGGTGACAACAATGAAGGGCCCTGCCGTTACACGCATGGGTGATGGAAGCTTGAAGGTTGGAAAACACGTTCATGAAATTGCGATCGCAGCTGATCTGCACGGTGCTTGGAACCCAGCTTTCGATGTGACGTGTCATGCTCTGATCGATTGTATTGTGACCGAAAAATGTGTGGTAGAGAAGGGTGAAGATGGAGAGTTTCATTTTGAGAAGCTATTCGCGGAGTGATATTCTACATACATTGCATGCCACGAGACACAACGAGGAAACGAACAATGAGACATGGTCTATATCACCCCAAGCATCTTTTTACGTTGCTTTTCTGCTACCGCCTCTGGTACGTGATGTATCAGTTTCTCCAATTTGGAGCCATGGTATTGCTTCCTTGCAATTGCCACTGCTCTTAGGTTGCCGATCCGAGGAAAACTTTTCTTGCCTACTGCTCGAAACTGAAGACGACAATCAGCTTGGATGAAGTGTGGCGCTCGTTCCCCAAGTTGCAGCTTTCTTACTTACTTGGGAAGTGCGAGCCTCCCAGCGATGCTTCAGAACTGGGCCGGCTTGAGGGAGCGCATGAACGGCAATATCAACAGACGGAATAAATTACCGACGGCTGCTTACCGTCGCTTGAAGATTACCGACAACATTGCTCGTCAGATATGGGCTTGCCACGCTTCCTTCCGACTTGACATTCCAACATCTCTTATCATTCCCGCTGTCTCTGCGCCCCCGTTTACCCGTTACAAGTTCGGGTGTTGTGCGCTTTTCTACGGACGACGCGATCCAAACTAGGCTTTACTCAGCCTTCTCTTAGCCCGTCTCCAGAAGCGAGAGGGATTCGCGGATAGTTGAGTCGCAAATCATCGAAGCGAGTAATCCCACCGCCAAACAAGAATGGCATCTAACTTCGAGAAAGGAACAAATACAGCGCTCATGCTGTTTTTCAACCTTTGAAGACGAGAATCTTGTCGCGTCGACGTGAATGGATATTTGCGCTTGCCCTCGCACTGGCGCGGGCTCTGTTAGCGCTGCTATGCTTCTGCTGGGTCTGTGGTCTCACAGGCACCAGCTCCTCCAGCATCGTTTTTCAACCTCCACCATCCACTATCCGACAACCAGCGAGCGGCTCTGTCTACCGGTCTTTTGTTCCCATTGATAGCGGAGCAGCAGCGGTTTGCAATGATCCTGATGTCGATCCCACTCCTGAATGCTGGAACACATTAAACGTAACTGGCTATTTAGATGACAGGTGGGATTAAACGAAGCGAGTTTTGATTCAGCTCCTTACCTTAGCGATGGGTTTGCGAGTTGTTACCAGCAATCGATTGGGAAGGGAAGACTGCTGAATATGGCTTGCAACGAGATAAGCTCGTCTTGTGAAAAGCCATCGAACTTCAGTACATTCACGCCTACTGAGTACTATGTCCTCCAAAGTATCTTCGAAGTATGGTGGTGGTACACTTCGATTTGGTATTCGGCCGAAGATGGCACTTTCTAATCGAACTGAAAGATTGGCGATATTGTGAACCACGTAAACCCTGAGATACCTGGCGATACATCTCTCGGTCTCGTGTTGTGGGCCTTGTCCGCAAAATTTGCCTTTATTAGCCTCCCCGCAGAGCTAGAAGCTGGCGTCGCCTCGGTTGCTGGCCAAGTCCCAACTGCTCTTCAACAAGCCCCTGGGCTCCGCAAGGCATTGCTTCCTACCGGGTCGCTTGACTCGGAATACAAACAGCTCACCGACATCGAATCTTCTATGGGCGATGTACCACAGCAATTCCAAATCAATGTTGCCAATACCTTGAATGCCACCCAGAATGACTATCCCGTTTTTTCAAGCCTTACTAATAATAGCTCATTCATCGCGAAGCATGCTTCTTCTGAATGCGTCGACAGCAGACATCACAAAGACCCTGAATACCTTAATCGTTTCCCAAGCACTACAAGCAAATAACATTATCATAACAGTAGCCAAGTCGACGAATCCATACAAGGTAAGCCAGAATCTTTCAGCAAGCGGCCCATTCGCCCAACAGAACGCCTGGCACGTCAGTTGCCAAGATAGCTTCACCACCATCCCAGGTGTGTGCGACAACTGGTGGTACGACGGGCAAGCTGCCTACTCGCTTTTAAACCTCGGCGATATCAACCAGAACTACTATGCACTGATGAACCAAATGTTCTCCGAAGGCTGGAACACCGGTAAAGACCTATTCTGGGGCGCAGCCAATTGCACATTCTATCAATATCGGGCCCTAACACCGGCATACAACTTCCCTTGGCATTGGCACAGCATCAACGACGCGGAAAGTAATCACACCCAAGATGACAACGGCGTTGGCTGGACGGGTCAGATCTCGATCGATCCGTCTAGCCTAGAAATTTCTTGCGGGTCCAACGTTCGCGTTTGTGAGTGGGACCGGTACCATGACCCGAGAGTCAAGGGTGGAAAGAGCTCGGTCCGCTACAGAATGACCTCGAAGTGCTCCAGATATTGCAGGTGAGGGGTACGGCCAAGTCAATCCATGTCGGATCGCGTACCCGTGGCATTGCGGTTTGTTCTTGGTTGATATTCAGGATACTTGGCTTTCGCCCGCTGATCCAAACTATTCGTCCTAATACGACTTTTATATAGTATAAGGATCCGGAGTTCCGGAGGAGCTGATGAAGCAGTGCGATACTCCGACTATTGAGAAGATGTTGGGATGGGGTGGAGCGGGATATGCTGGGGTTCGGGGTAGTCTGGTGTGTGATGAGTATCCTGCCAGCTACATCGGTAATGCGCTTCACACTTATGACGACTTTTGTCCGAAGCCCGAGGATGAATGATAAGACAGTTGACTCATATCTTACGTGCATCTATACACATGGTCACGGTCGGCTCGTCTGCCCTGGCATGAGCATCAAACGTTCTAGATATTTGGCAAATGACATAGGATTCGAGATATAGTCAAGCTCAGGCCAACATGCTCGGACTTCCACCTGAAAATCGCGCATAGCTAGTACATTGATCGATCACGAAATGACACATAAATTCGGCTTCTTCCACCTTTTCCGGCGACCATTCACTCTTCCCTCGTACACTGAATCGTCCACAAAGGGTCCGCCGGCGACTTGCATTCTTCAAGGGTGGGAATGGCCAGATCTGGAGGGCACGCAGGCTAGTCGGCGACGTCTTTCAGGGGTGAGGCCAGCCTCTGGCGTCCGATCGAAGGAATACCCCGCCCTGAAAGTCGTCCCTAAAGGTCATCTTTATAATCTTACAGGTCACGCCCGAGACAAGATCTGCTAGGTGACGAGTTCGGGCGCAAGAGGGGCGGCAGCCTTCATGGTGACGTCGCAAATCCTCGCTTACATGCCCTGAACAGCTACAAAGCGGTCGGTAGAGGCGTTTTTAGTACGAATCGTCTGTGCGGGTGTACTGCCCCGAAGCAATTTGCATAACGTAAGAAAGCCTCACAAGACTTTTCTGGATATAGACCATCCAGCCGAAGCTTCCGCACTCACGCATAGACCACGACGGTCTTCTCAACGACTGTGTAATGAGAATATTTCCGTGTGCTCGAGTACACTGAACGCCGCATGTTAATACTGTTCTCGTCGCAAAATTCCAAAACGCCATTCGTGTAGTTCCTCCTGACCAGTCGCAAAGACTCATACGAGTTCAATCGACGTTCGCGTCCGAAGTGGGTCAGCGTTCTTGGTGTGCTATACCGACAGATATCGCACTTCTTGGGACAAGTAGGGCCTCATCGCTTGCCAGTCCTTTCGTCCTTGAGCAATATCTCACAACCATGAAAACATATGGCTCAAAAGTCGTCAGCCATCGCTCCTTAAGTAGAGCCCTAGCCCATTCCTTTTGCTGAGGATCGCGATATTGCGGCGAATAGCATATCCTTCTTGGGAAGTTGCGCCAGCATTATCGATGAAATGCGAGTAAGGTCTTTTCCAGTCCTAGGTGCTAGGAACCGTACTCTATTTTCGATCGGGAGCCAAATTCGTTGCTCTGATGCTTTACTTTGCAAAAGCAGCAGCGAGGATTTCTGGTAGTAGGGCTCCTCTTTCAATCTGGTCTATCTCCAATAGGCACGTGATATTCCTTCCTACACATGCGTCAAGATGCTTCTTCTTCACACAGACGGTGTGGAAGAATCGCTTGCTCGTCAGCTTCAGACTGACCGAGGAGACGACGTCCAGCTTGTCAAGGATGAAAAGCGTAAACACATATGGAAGCCTCCGCAGTGGGCAAGATGTTCTGCTATTTTGTACTCTTGTCAAGGCCAGTAAGGATTCATCAATCTGAGTCGATGTGTCTTGCATTCCTCTGTGGTTTGCTTCACCCCCAGATATTCTTGGATATCATGTAAAGCTTCGTCGGATTCAAGGCGTAATAATCCTTCTTGCGAGAGATCGCTCCTAGTCTGTGGCTCTAAGGGCCTGCGTCGCTTCCGCTTGATAAGAGAGTCGATTCTATTTAGGAACGTCCCCATATCGGACAAGCCGGGAAGGGAATACCTGATGAATCGCCGTCCCAAAGAGCTGCGGATATTGCAATTCGACAAGTGGGTTAGCAGGCTTTGTGTCTGGAGATTGTGCAAGAGGGAAGAAATACCTCTAATTTAGCTGACTTCCATAGTTGCCTTACTTTAGGGTCTTCACTCTCTTAACTTCCCCTTACGGCTCTTTGACAAGCAGGAAAATTTCGCCGCATGGGCTCTTGTTCGTCCCGGTCTGACGTTAGTACTCTTTAATGTATCAGACTACCCTCCGAATATTGATATAGCATTCTCTTAAGCTGCGACGTAGAAGAAGGTACTAGGATTCAGGGCTAATATACTTGGCCCAGGGAAGCGGCGGAACTTAGTAGCCTCATTCATGAGCGGTCCTTTCAGAAGAAGCCTGAAATATGTCACTAGCGGAATATTGGACTTTATCAGCCAGTGCATCGATCGAACAAAGCTATAAACCCGTTGCGTTCTTTGTATCTCAAGACCAGAGCGCAAGGAGGTGAAATGGGTGACAAGATTTTTCCTTAATCAATCGTATCATATTATATAATGGCATGTATCCCATTAGCACTCATGGACAGACAGCGCATCTTACATGTAGGGCTTGATACCGGGCTTAGTCAGTTGGCTGACAGTTGCTGCTCTTACTCAATTCATGAGTCAGCAGGAAGCCCTTTCCATAATCACTCGTCTGATGCCGCTGTTCTAATTCCCTGAGGCGCCATCTATCTCATCCGAGGCTACCAATATCATGTAGGGCAACCAGAGCGGTAATCAGGGTGGTCTGACCAACATGAGTCAGTATTCAAGCCATATTCTACCCTCCCACCCCTACATAGGATCTGTCTGCATTCTGGCGTCATCCGTGGGTATACGCGTCGCGAAAATGCTAGTGGACTCAAAAATTCCTAACGGGCTTTGTGTTGACTCGGTTTGACGCTAGGATGCTTTCCAGAATGGCATTTCATCGGCTTCTTTCCCTTGAAACATACACAATCGTCGCTGTCTCCCGGCGTTCTGTGACTAGGTTTCAAGAGCTGGCGCCGTCCTCGTCCGATCAATTTGAAGTCGGAAGACTATATTGTGTGCAGTTTCGCGCACAGAATTAAACAGGGAAAGGTGTGTTTGGAAATGGTGCCAATTAGTGAAACGGTAGACAAGGGAAGGTATGCTATGCTTGCTTCCCGCAGCGTCATAGTTAAATTTGTAGGCTTTCTATATCCGTCTAGAGGACGTCAGTCCTCGGCTTATGATATACCGGGGCGGTGATGTTTTGTTGGCCACTCTTGACATGGTTGGCCTCTCTCTCTCCCGGCTTTCGTCCTTCCAGAATTGCCATACCCCACGCTTCTATACGTTACAATGAGAGGCAAGATTGTGCCATTCTGAACCAGCAGTAGCATCTAATCACGTTCAAGCTCTGAGATGAAGGAAAGCTGGTATTTCAGTCAGAGGTAACGGTGTTGACTATGATCTCTTGTGTATCGTTGCACGATAGACCGACTACAAAGCGGCTGCCGAGTATTGGTCAGTAAAATGCAGCGCAACGTTGCATTAGTTCCAATACTTTTCGGCACTCGATAAAGTCGAGACCCAGTCCAGGATGAACAGCTGGCTTGCTTGAAATAGAAGGTAGTACTGACCGTTTTGTACCCTTACCTCGTTCCACGACAGCAGCATCTGACAAGATCGTTAACGCAATTTCGGGACATATGCCGGCCTGCCTGAAGATGTTAAGTGGTACTAGCCGTTGTTCGATCGGTATTGTTACACGATAGATGCACTATGAATCTCTCTCGAAATTGCCAGAGGTCTCTATCCCTCACAATTGTCAGCTTCAACAGCAATACAAGAATATCAAAGCGATCACATCCCCTCTAAGCCCACATTATTTCAACAGGCTTCTTAAAACTTGCAAAGAGTATGCCCCTTTACTCCCCCTACACAAAGCAGCGTAGCTCCACACGCTACACCTCATATCGTCCTCACTAACAACTCCATCTAGACGACCAACCTGTGTGGGAAGCATCCAATACTTGAATCTGAGCAATGTGCTATTCGGTCGACGTCCTCTATAGGTGCCTGCATCCCAAGTATGAAGGGAAACCCCAGCTTCGTCTCTGCTCAAGACAGTTCGAGAAAGGATATCCGTTCCGTAATGAGGAAAATAGCGGTGGTCGTTCCGACTATTTATATTATGATTGCCCCAACTGCCGACGGCGGGCGGAGTACCGGGAGGAGCAGCGGAGATACCAGCGGAGGTGGTTGGGTGTATGATGTTGTTGTTGCTCTAACTTGTAGAGCTTGTGGCGGAGTATTGGGGTGAGCAAGGCCCTCGAGATCGTTGGGGATTGAGTGGTGGCTGGAATTCATGCAATGTGAACAACGCTTGCGGTGATAGAGTTTTACATAACTCCAGGGATGACGTCTTTTTCAATCCATTCACGTTCGTGTCCTATTGAAGTGGTGATACTTGAATGTTTTCAGTGTGTTCAAGACGTGGCGTTGCATACCTCACGGCATGGACCTGCACTCGACAAGTTCCGATTATCTATTCTACTAGAAGCCTAACCTCCGTTCCGGAAAGTGGTATCATACTACCATTGTTCATCTTACTTGGACACAAGATAGAGAAAACCGACCTCTGTACCCAGGGTACGGTGATGAACGCCCTCATTTCTGGGTCGAGAGTCGTGCCTACTATGTTTCACCTTGCCTCCTTCCATAACAGGTTAATCATAACATCCTCTTGAATTTGCCAGAGACATCCAGTAGTCATGATAAATCCTCAACCAAGGCAACGATACAAAAACTTCAAAAAACCTACGGTTCCAAATAGTGTACCCGGATTAGTTCCCTCATCGAATAATACTTCTTCAAACTAGGTTCAGAACCCATCAGCAGTGTAACCCACATGCTGATCCTACCGTCCATACCCCTCGCTAACGGCAACCCGCACACACCCCCATAATCCAGATTAATTCAATTCGACCATCCAACTTATAAATCTTTACAATGTGCCAGTCGCCCTAGCCGAGGCTTTGCACTTTCAGCCTCATAGCGCGACTATGTTTCAGGATATTGTGGGACGCAGGCTCAAACGGCAATGTATATGAAAGGGGTTGACGAGTATCGGGAGAAAGTGTACCAGTTACGCCAGAAAGAGTTCCACTAAACGTTTTCTGTTTACCGCATTATACGCTGACTGCCGCATTACACAAAGAATGGATTGGAACAAACTTAGGGCGGGCTAATAACTGACCTATTCTTGGGGAAGAGTCATACTAGCTACCATTCACTTTTCCTTCTCCGAAGATAGAAGTGCTATAAAACCCTGCCAAAATCATCACCTCTCAGCACCCAAGACAGTAATTTTCCAATAAACAACCTCCATATCATACATTCGCTCCCACTTTACCTTCAAGATCTCCTTAGCTTTCAACGACTCAGCATAAACAGATAATCTACCCACGCTCCCACCCACCTTGTCCTTTACACTACCGTCCAGATCACCCTTCACCTCGCAATTATCTCCATACCAATCGGACCACACACTACCCTCCAGAATGTGTCGACGCGTTGAGGTCTTTTTCAGATGCGGTCATCCTAAATCTGTCCGACTCCATCGCTGCGACAAGAAGACCCAGTGTCAACGATTACAGCGGACTCTACTCGAATATACAACTGATCGTTGCAGGGCCTGCTCGCAGGCAGCGCCGCAGGTATCGAGGCGAAATTGATTTTTGGGCGACACGGTTGTGAGATTTAGGGTGGCTTGTTTGGTATTCCGGAGAGTGAGAAGGGCAAAATTGGATGGGGTGATGTGGATGTATGCAAATAGTTGAGGGAATTTGTGGTGGAGATAGGAAACTGTTGAGGTCCGTGCGTGGGGAGAGGTTTGTCGATTTTGTAGCAAGGATCAGAGTACTGAGTGAAGACCGGATGCATGCCTTCATTCTAGATAGATTTATGATGAAATGCTTACCTCATACAGCTCATCGATTCTCGGCTTTGCCTTTGCCTTTTTCATACCTGTGAAAAAATGTAACGCGACTACCGGTTCATGTAACGGCTGGGGAAGATCAGTGTTCTCTTAATGACCTGATAGAGCTATCTCCTTCGTCATCTGATAGATAACGAGGCTGCAGGTTTATCGCCTCCAGGAGCCAAGATTAGGGATGTGCCCGGCGTCACCTTCGGTGAGGCACCAAGGGCTTGGAAAAGCGCCGCTTAACCATATCGCTGCACTAAGTCCCTTATATCGCCGAGCATTCTATATGTTTACATTAGCAACAGCTCTATTGACAGGAATGCAACGAAACCCATACTGTTCTCTGAGCGTCTGATTCTGGGTGAAGAGAGCAGACACGTGAGTGTTGAATCTCCTATCCCATGTTAGTCTCAAGATTGCAGACGAGGTAGCCTTGGAGTCCGATTCTCACAGTTTGTAAAGATCTAGGCGGCCGTCATAATCCTCTTCAGGTGGGGATATTTGAATATAAGAATGGTATGCTGCCAAATATTCGGCCCCAAATCTATTGCAAATCGGCCGCCATTGACCAAACTCATCTTCATTGAGCGTACAGATGTGAGTCCCGTCGACTGTTTTGCCCAATTGTACTTAATTTGACTTACATTCGTTGTGAGCATAGAAGCTGCATGCATCGAAGAGAAGTGATTGACCCGTGTCTATGTCAATCCCTGAATTGGCATACCAAAGGTCTCCGTGCACAAGCGAGGGTTTCACGGATCGACCCTCACTCTCGAGTGGGTGAAGCAGACGAGGTATGACCTTGTCAAAGAGAGCCGGCACTAGTGCATCGAATTCAGGGTCCGGTCCCTTGGCTTCGAGCTCAAGTTCGAGAGCCAACCTCATGCTCTTCGAAAAGTAAACCTCCCAGCTCGCTTCCCACTCGTTCGTCTGGGGTAAATTACCGGTATAAGTAGTCACGTGGAAGCCGAATTTGCCTGTTGGAGACTTGCTGTTTTGGTGGAGAGCTGCTAGACGTGCGGTAAATTTGTGCGGGTCTGGCATTTCGTCTGTCATCTCTCGATATTGGCACAGAAGGAAGTGCGTAGCCGGTATAGTTTCGTAAGTTCCCCAAGCCATAGGTTTCGGTGCGAAATCGGGCATCAGCGCATGTATAGCCTTCATAGACTCGAACTCCCCGTGTATCATGTTCTTGCCAACTTCTTTCGATAACACCTTGATGAAAAATGTCTCCGGTGTCCCATCGATCAGCTCGACGTCGACTCGGCCAGTGTTAGCCCAGAAACTGACGCCATGTTCTTCGGTAGATACCACTCGACAGCCTTTCGGTAGTTCTAGCTGTTGATTAGCAGTGGAGGCACGGACTTGGTGAGCACCACGTCTCACCTGCAACAACGCTTGGATCAACTTTGCGGTTTGCTCCTCTAAACTCCAAACCTTCAGCACCGTTGTAATTCATGGACGTGGTGCGTTGTATTCTTGTATATAGACCGTTGTTTGGGTCATTCCCGTCGCTCACGCGAGAATCAACTTGGGCACAATTTGCAGCTTTTGGCGCCGCGATTAGCAGCGCCCTAATCTATAGTGGGGAGTTTCCCTTACTTTCAATTAGACATTTATCAACATAATAACGTTAGCCTATTCAGGATTGCGTTATATCCAACATTGAGACTCTCGACTCGATGCCCAAATCCTGGACCCTGAAGATATTGTTAGACATGTATCAAAATAATAACGCTAGCCTATTCACCCTGAAGGTATTGTTTTTATTACTACCTCCGAAACATTGCTCATCTACGGCGTGACGCTACCGCTGGGGCCATCGATTTCTAAAAGTCTATTGCCGCAAGACAGCCAACGTTTCGCTCAACGTTAGAACCTACTTTTTTAAGGTAGATTGCAACTGTTTAGAAATTGGGTTAAGAAACAGTCGTATATCCAAGAGGTGCGGGGTAGCCAAGAGCTAAAATTTCTCAGTGTCTTCGTACAGCGGATTGGACAGACAGTCTGCAGGGATCATTTTAATACCCGGTAAAGAAGTCGGAAGATTTCTGTTGAAGCAAGAAGCTCTGTCTTCAGACCCTAATAAGACGCCAGCCACACATTCAGTCAGATATATGTGCATATGTGAGATCTCTTTGTCAATAAATAATAAAACCCTGTTGCCGGCGGGCACGCACGATGGCCTTCGAATCGTCTCACCCGAAAATTGCAGCTGGTAATCATGAGGGATTCATGGAATATGCCCTCGACAAAGCCCGTCTCTCGCCTCCTGCATCCACGAAATTTTGCGTGGGAGCAGTCCTCGTCGATGTCGAAAAGAATGAGATCTTATCTACTGGCTATTCGCTGGAACTACCACGGGATTCACTCGGAGATCCCGGGAGTACACACGCTGAACAGTGCTGCTTCATAAAAGTGGCTCAGAAGCACAACCTCCCGGAAGAACGCATAGGCGAAGTGCTATCGAAGAACACGGTTCTGTACACGACTATGGAGCCGTGCAACAAGAGATTGAGTGGGAATCGGACGTGTGTGGAGAGGATCTTGAGGCTCAACGGCGCGATCAAAGTTGTGTATGTGGGGATTAAAGAGCCGGAGATATTCGTTGGCGAGAATGTGGGCAGGAAGAGACTGGAGGATGCAGGTGTCGAGGTCACGATTGTGGAGGGGATGCAAGATCGCATTTTGAAAGTCTCTACCGCAGGGCATGAGGCTGAGAGTAGATGATGGCCAGTATCTCAATTAGCATGAGTCGCTAAGTTATATATAATAGTCTTTCGAGATCAATGCATACATAGACTACTATTCCCCATTGAACTACCTATGAATTGAAACCATTGCAACGAGCTTGCCTCTCGCCCAAACATCGCGAGACCTGGGCAAGCTGTTGGCAAACGTCGTGCGATGGACCGGGGGTCCTGGTATCTGTTCAATCTCTCAACAGAAGCCATTACCTCCCTATTGCAGAAAATACTTCTCTCTATCTCATCCTACCACCAATCCTCACCCTTCCCAGCCGGCGAATGTCGGTCACAGAACTCGGCCGATTGGCTCAATACAGTCCTATTCTAAGCAACCCGCGTGTGCTTTTATCATCCCTCAGTATCCGAAAGGATCGCAGATCAAGCCTACAGTCCATGGATATCGCATTGGTCTCTTCGTATGTGACTAATCAGGAATCACTCTGGTGAGTGCTAATATTTCATAGGCCTAAGGTTGGCCCCCAAATGCTAGTGCAGACTTCTGCAAAGGCGCTGCAGTTGATTGAAATCGGATCCGGGTGCTCATTGGTGCGATAAGATATGAAGCTAGGTATTACACACACTACGTTGATCAATTAGGCATGATCTTCATGGGGCGTCTATTCGCCCGGGGTCGAAGTATTCGGATTTCGAATATAGAATATTCACGCAACTTCAGACGAAACATACGTCGATCTCGCTGAAGGGAATAGTGGTTGTTGATGATGCTCTAAAATTTCCCTGAGTACTGGACTGACATGAGACAAAATGCCGAGACATTATGGTAGGTCCATATACCGCTGTGAGGGCAGGGCCAACTTTTTTTGACCTCGACTGAGTTTTACATAGTCGATCTTGAATTTTCGGCGCAAGGACACCGACTTGTCTTTCGCCACCACGCTCCGGTCAACCACCGTCACCGACGATGGCGTGGATGACCCGAGAGGTCCCCTTGGATTGAACCTCCTCCACTCTCCCTCCGAGCCCCTCATCGACTTCATTTTTGTGCACGGCCTCGGCGGCGGCTCGAGGAAGACATGGAGCAAGACGAGCTCAATCACATACTATTGGCCGCAGGAATGGCTTCCCAAAGATCCTGCGTTCAAGAATGTGCGAGTACATAGCTTCGGGTACGATTCAGATTGGGCTAAGGGCAAAGATAATTGCCTGAACATCCACCATTTCGGGAAATCGTTACTGGGTGAAATGAGTACGTCGCCGTATCTGATTGATACAAATACGCCAATAGTGCTCATTGGACATAGTATGGGAGGCCTGGTTATCAAGAAGGCCGTCATACTCGCAAGGCAAGGTGCAGCGTACGAGACGCTAACAGAACGATTTCACACAATCTTCTTTCTTGCGACGCCCCATAGAGGTTCTGACTCAGCCAAGCTCTTGAACAACGTACTTCAGATCGCCTACTCGTCACGCGCTTATGTCGCAGACCTGGAACGAGGTTCCGGGGCTATACAATCTATCAATGATGAGTTTCGCAACTACTCTGCAGATATAGATCTCTGGTCGTTCTACGAGACACAGAAATTCAAACTGGGGGTCCTTAGTACACTTATCGTTGACCCCGACTCCGCTACGCTAGGTTACCGCGAAGAAAAGCAGATTCCGATGAATGCTGATCACCGTTCAATTTGCAAATTCGAGACACCAGCAGACCCAAACTATGTAAGCCTTCGCAATGCATTGGCGTCTACCGTTCAAAATATCTCCAAGATAGGTATGGGACACAATGTAATTCATGACAAACCTCGCTAAAGAGTAGATAGTGCTGGATTCAAAAGAGAAATTATGGCACAACCAGGTCAAGGACCTGGAAGATTACTTGGAGGTGTCTGAGAAGCTGGAGGATGACCTCGTCGCTGTTGAAGATGCCCGTATGTCCGGAACCTGCGAGTGGTTTTCAGCGAAAGAAAGTTACCTAAAGTGGAGTGGCTTTACCACAGAAGCTCCAAGTGTACTCTGGGTCACTGGGAGACCGGCAGCTGGCAAGTCTGTTCTCGTAGGCTATACCATAGGTCAGCTACGAAAGGCCAAGGCAGACTGCAGCTATTTCTTCTTCAAGTACGGGGACAAATCCAAGTCGCGGCTTAGTGCCTGTCTCCGGTCCCTGGCTTTCCAGATGGCCTGTACGAACACTCAAGTGCGAGAGAGGCTCTTAGCGATGCAAAAAGATGGTATAAAGCTCGATAATGACAACGAACGCACTATATGGCGGAGACTGTTCCTTGGTGGCATCTTTCAGACGGCATTTCCCAGGCATTACTGGGTCATCGATGCATTAGATGAATGTATGAAATTTACTTCATTTTTCGATCCGATGCTGGCCAACCTTGATGAGTCCATACCGTTACGAATTCTGATTACAAGCCGAGAGACTCCTGAGCTAGAGAAGCATTTCTTAAGCCTTGGGACTCACCGATTTCAACAAGAAAGGATCTCAACAGCGGATACTCTGCCTGATATTCAGCTCCTGGTTGAGACGAAGGCAAAGTCTGTTCCTTTGAAGGACGACGAGGATCGTGCTACCTTGGTGAAAACCATTCTAGGAAAATCCGAAGGATCTTTCTTGTGGACGGTCTTAGTCCTTAGTGAGTTGTCAAACTCCTACGGCGAGGAAGAGATCAACCAAGCTCTCGAGGATATCCCTCGGGATATGAAACCCCTGTACCAGAGGACACTGGAAATGATGAGACGCCGCACACGTGGGGGGAAGCTCACTAAAGCTATTCTTACTTGGGCAACATGTGCAACAAGGCCGCTGACAACGAAAGAGCTCGACGGGGCTCTGAAATTAGACGTCAAGGAGAGCTTCCCCAAACTTGAGGAGAGTATTTTGGCGCTTTGTGGTCACCTGGTAGCTGTCGACAAGTTTGGCAAGGTGCAGATGGTTCATGGGACGGCCAGAGAATTCCTACTAAGCGATGACTTGGAATCCGAATTTGCCATCAACAAGAAGGAAGCACACACGCGGATTGCTAGAGCGTGTCTCACGTATCTCACCGGAGAGGAGATGAAACCTCCTCGGACCAGTAAACGTGGTTCTGCCATGAACACTGCGAGCAAGAGGGCCGTATTCTCAAATTACGCCTGTGCAGCATTCTCATACCATCTAGCCAAGGCCGATCCCCTTGCAAACGATATCCTAGTACTTGCCGACAGGTTTCTGAAATTGAATGTCATGTCGTGGATAGAGGTCATTGCCCGAACGAAAAATCTCGCCCCTTTAATCCGCGCCGCGAAGAATCTCAGGACGTACCTCGATTCATGTTCCACCGCAAGGTCACCTCTTGGCACGTCAATGCAAACGATCAGAGGCTGGACGACGGATTTCGTTCGCATTGTCGCGAAGTTTGCTGATGCTCTTACAACTTCGCCCTCGGCAATATACTCGCTTATCCTGCCATTCTGTCCTACGGAGTCTACGATTCACAAGATTGCAAATCCTAAGCGGGGGCTCTCGGTAGTGGGCCTTTCAGATTTTCAGTGGGATGACCGTTTATCTTGCATCGACTTCCATGAAGGCCAGACGAGCGCCCTTTGCTATGGAGATGAGTTTTTCGCAGTGGGCTTGACTACGGGGACGGTCGCACTGTACCACACAACGTCGTGCCAGGAACACAAGGTACTGAATCACGGCGAGGCTGTCAAGATTCTGCAATTCAAGAGTAAGACGGGGATGATGGCATCTTGCGGGATGAAGACGATCCGGATCTGGGACACCTTCAGTGGCGAAATAATTTCCAATTTCCAAGCCCCACAACGGACTATAGGTCTCGTATTTGACAAGAGTTTGCTGATAGCCGCGTCTTCCAAGAATTACCTAGCATCATGGAATCTAGATAGCGACGGGGCCCAACAACTTGACAGGCCGTGGAATGATTCCGGCGGACCCATGGCCACGCGGTCACGCCGTACGCCGTGCGCCATATCGATTGCCATGAGCCACAGAATGCTGGCTGTTGCTTATAGCGGACGACCGATAACGCTTTGGGACCTCGAGGAAGATACATACTACGGTGACTGCGGAAAAAAACTAGCTGGTGGGGAAACAAGTACGCATGTAGTCACCGCCCTTGTCTTCAACCCCAACCCAAATATTGGCCTCCTAGCCGCGTCTTACCTCGATGGTGAACTCGTACTCCTTGATCCGTTTAACGATCAGGAATTGGAGAGCTTCCGCGCAAATTGCCACACGCTCGCCGCCAGTCCGGATGGACGCTTGCTTGCAGGCGCCGCTGGAGGTGGAATAATCCAGATCTACGAATTTGACACTTTGAATCTGCTCTACCGGGTCAAGTCTTCCAACTTCTACATCAAGCAGCTAGCCTTCAGCAGAGACAGCCTCCGCTTTTCCGACATTAGAGGGTCGCATTGTAACGTCTGGGAGCCCGCGGTCCTGCTTCAAGGCTCTGTGGGCGACGATAGCAGCGCAAGCACATCAGTGTCCTTCGTTGATGTGGTCGCAACAGACACTAAGGTCAAGATTAGTGCCATGGCCTTACATGCCATGGGAGAGATTGTATTCTGCGGCAAGGATGACGGGTCGGTTTGCCTGTACGACCTGAAGACTGGAGCCGAGGTGCGAACGCTTTACCGCCACAAGTCGCTGGTTCGTATCCTTACTTGGTGGCCTCAGAGCGATATTATCATGAGCGTTGACGTATCAAACGGGGTATTCACGTGGAAACTAAAGAAGTCACAGAAGGAGGGATGGGTAGCTGACAAAGTACATTTCCAATCTCGCCTAGATTGTGGAAGGTCTGTCATTCAGGTCTTGCCGGGCGAGGCAGCTGGCAAACTTATCCTGTCAACCCGTAAGTCAGACCACCTTTGGAGCATCGACGGCCAGCAGCTCGATGAGCGGACCTACTTGAACAGGTCAGGGATCGGAAAGTGGATCCAGCACCAGCAGTCGCCGCTCCACATGATCTGCATCGAAGGTGCAACCGCTCGCATCTATGCCTGGGAGGACTGGTCAGAAGTCGCGTCGGTGCATCTCACCACTGATATAACGGGACTGCAACCGAAGAGCATCATCCCCTACATGTCGGGTTTTCGGCGGCGGATCCTCCTTGAATTGTCCGAGCTGGATGGTTCGCCAGATACGCGCGGCCTGCACCTCCTCGACGCAGCGTCTTTCAGCATTGAGAATTTCCCCACACATGAAGCTATCTTCGAAGCTGCCAAAGTGAGAGAGGACGCTGACAAGGTCTCAATCACGGAGGAAGCCGCAGCAGCAGCAGCAGCAGCAGCGGTCTCGATCCCGCTTCTCGGGCCACAGCTTGCAGCCCTTGCCCACCGCATCGCCCATGTCGTTGGCCTCGGTGACGCCAACCAGCTCGTCTTTCTCGACACTCACTCTTGGGTCTGTTCGGCGGATCTCGAGGGTCTCAGCAGCAGCTCGGTATCGTACTCGAGGCATTTTTTTGTGCCGTATGACTGGTTCGCAGGGACAAGGGATGTGATATGTGCAGTCGCACAGCGAGACGTACTGTTTGCGCGGAATGATGCCGTTGCGATCGTCAAGGGCGGGCTGGAGTATGCGGAGAAGGTTAATGTGAAGGTGGACCATGCTGCTGGTTTTTCTGAAACGCTGGGATAGCTTCTCGTCATGTATGATAGGTGGTATTTTCTTAATACTTAGTATATGAAAATCAGGTGCGGAGCATACTAGGTATATAGGCGGGATACCTACAGTGAAGCCGTTCGACATGGGAACTCTTCTTACTAACTGGGCACCGATGTTGCGTGGATGGATGGTGAGACTAAGAAGCTGGAAAAGGATAAGGCTATCCGCGACGACTCGTGATATGTTGACAAATCTTACTACCGAGTACTTTCTAACACACTCTGCACAATATGAAATCTACTCAATTGTATCACCAAAGATAAACAGTCGAGACAGTGAGGTATTATCTACCTATGTTGTAGCCGAGATCTAAAAGCTACGCCCTTAACAGAATAAGGTACGGAGATTGACACCAAAAGTCCTGGCTAGCGTGGAAATTTGCCCTAGCCCTAAGCGCTTGTGGCCCCCTGAAGGGTCTCCATATTTTTGGGGTGGAA
>JAABUS010000327.1_pt1 | contig 122098 bp, 115 predicted proteins | sample 5560161 | NCBI WGS metagenome assembly JAABUS01 (sample SAMN10711885, study PRJNA513376) | rock metagenome | isolation source: Antarctica rocks | place: Antarctica: Victoria Land, Trio Nunatak nord | collected 2016-01-04
GGGTAGGGGGGTTAGAGAGGAGGGGGAAGGGGGGAGCTAAAGCTATGTAAGGGGCGGGGATGAGTTGGGGGTGCTGGGATTGGGGTTGGGGTTGGGGGATGGGATGAGTGGTTGGGGTAGGGGGATGGGATGAGTGGGTTTGTGGATGCTGGGGCTTTGGGGTGGGGAGAGGGGGGGAGGGAGGGAAGTGGTGGGAGGGTGGTGAGGATGGAGATTGGGAAGGGGGGAGAAGGAAGGGGTTTGGGAGGGGGGAAGGGGACTGAGCGGGATGGAGGCGAGGAATGCATTGGCTGGGAAGGAATACGGGCAAAGTCAAGGCTGCAAAAGGAGACAGGCATGTGGAAGTTGCGTAGGGAGACGGTATTGATTGAATCTAGTGGAGCATGTTGTGGTTTGGGCCGAACCCAGCGAGATGGATTTCCTGATGCACACGTGTGCTTGCCAGTACTCTATCCCAGTGCTTTGACTTGAGAAACCTCCGCTGGGAACTTGACGGTGTTCCACCTCTTGCGTATTATGCTCCTCGTAGGTGAAACAGGCCAGCCGCATCTAATCAAAGGAAAGAGTCCCGAAAATTCCTCCAACGCCCAGCAGCTCCATCATGGCAGGCATCACCGCTGCATCGCTTCGCGTCTAGGAAGTAGAGCCGAAGGTGTTCTCGCCGGAGTATCTGCGCGAACAACATCAGCATCCATCTCGGTACCCAGCAATATACCACGAGTCGCACGGCTCGAGCGCAGGAGGGACAGAGACATACGTGATATACAAGAACCCATCCTCATCCTTGTGTTCCTCATAGATGCTGCTCATCAGTGCAGCCGTAGGCGGGAGGACCTCATCGACGAAGATGAAGATGGCCTTCTCCGGGGAAAGCTTGATGCGCTTGCGGATGACGTAGACGAACTGGCCGACGGTGAGGTCGGCGGGAACGAGATACTTCTTCTTGTCGATGGTGGCGATGTCGGATTTCTCGACCTTTTCGCAGATTACCTAGATGGCGCAATCCCCATTAGAACCGTCTTAGGACCTCGATAGATAGGAGGATGGTTTGAGAAGCAAAGTGAAAATCGAGGAGATGGGTGTTGGAGCTGACTCACTGGGATACGGTCTGCGTACTTCTGGCGAATACGCTCGGCCTCAGCCTTGCGCTTCTCGAAGGGGTGCTCGTCCTTGAACTTGGAGCGCATGTTGAGTGACGGCTATGGGTATTGGACAGGGTTCTACGGTGATTCGCGATATGTAAATCGCTATTGCAGAGGTGGCTTGTTCGTGGCAAGTGGATGTAGGTGTGAGTGAGGTTGATGAGGAAAGAGGATCAGGCCCCCGCGAATGGAGAAGTGAGCCGCTAGCGTCGAATGGTGGGATGAGTGACTGTGTCTGTGAATGACTTGGAAGGTGTTGCTGGAGTGTGTAGTGGAATGATGTACTTGTACTGAATCACGAGTTGGAGTCACTATCGAAATCACAACGAGCTGCTTGACTCGACTTTGTAATCGGTCTTTGCCCCCCTAATGCGCAGGCTTCAGAAGCTCATGACCAAGGAAGTCACATGCTCGGCTTAGTAAGCAAGCCTTGACCGTTTTGGGCCATTATATTGAACCGGAACTTAACGTTCACGGCGAAAGCTTTAACCGCAGGCAGTCTCAGATTTCCAGGCTTCGATCGCGCGGTGCTTTACTCGAGAACCTGTGAAATTTGACAGCACATCAACTCGCCAATCTAATGGCAGCCATTCCTCTTCGATGGGCAATCAGTCCCCATGTCCGCCACGCCTACCGACCCCAACAATCCTCCTTACTGCTCAAGTGTCGACGGCACGCCCATACCGACAGTAAAGCCCCCAATGCCGATCCTCACACGCCCACAGCACCACCAAAGCCCCTCGTATACTCCAGACCCCAAGCTCCAGCGTCATCCGCATCAACAGCGCCCAAACGCCCGCCTCAAACCACAGTCGCCTACCCCTACCTTCGCATCTCCCTCGGCATCGTCCTCTGCGGCTCCATCATCTATTCCATGGTACGAGGGTACCGATCCCCCGTCTCCTCCCACCCTTGTATCCCTTCCCCTCCACGACCGCACTAACACACCTTCCAGACCACAACCCGACTCGACCACAACGACGCCCCCACAATCGCCGAGCGTGACCACCTCCGAAAACGCGAATCCGGCGTAACCTCCTCCTCACCCATGCGCCTGCGGATGGAGTCATCGATTAAAGCCTCGCAATCCTCCATCGTCTCCGCCCTCGAGACCCTCGACCCCACCTCCAAATTCCGCACCGACACGTGGTCCCGCCCCACCGGTGGCGGCGGCATAAGCTGCGTCCTGCAGGACGGCAGCGTCTTCGAAAAAGCCGGCGTCAACACCTCCATCGTGTACGGCACGCTGCCGCGGCCCGCCATCCAGAAAATGCGCGTCAACCACAAAGCGCTGGATCCAGATGTCGAGAGCCTGGAATTCTTCGCCGCGGGGCTGAGTCTGGTGCTGCACCCCCGGAACCCCATGGCGCCGACGGTGCATCTCAACTACCGCTATTTCGAGACCATGGATAAAGACACCGGGGCGTGCAACGCATGGTGGTTCGGCGGCGGGACCGATCTCACGCCCAGCTATCTGTTCGACGAGGACGCGATCCACTTCCACCGTACCATCAAGGAGGCATGCGACAAGCATGACCGCGCCTACTTCCCGCGCTTCAAGGCCTGGTGCGACAAATACTTCCACATCCCGCACCGCCACGAAGCGCGCGGCGTGGGCGGCATATTCTTCGACGACTTGGACGTCGAAGAAAAAGACCAGGAGCAACTCTTCGCGTTTGTCAAGGATTGTCTGGGTGCGTTCCTGCCGAGCTACATGCCGCTGATCGAGAGGCGCAAGGACATGCCGTACACGGAGGCGGAAAAGCAGTGGCAGCAGCTGCGGCGGGGGCGGTATGTCGAGTTCAACCTTGTGCATGATCGCGGGACGGCGTTTGGGCTGCAGACGCCTGGGGCGAGGGTCGAGAGTATATTGATGAGTTTGCCGTTGACGGCGCGGTGGATGTACATGCATGAGCCGGAGAAGGGGAGTCGAGAGGAGAGGCTGTTGAATGTCTTGAAGACGCCCGTGGACTGGGTCTGAGTGGCTTGGAGGTTAGAGAGGTCCTGTACGTTTCTGGATTCGGCGCTGCATAGCAGTCTATTATTTGGGGTAGAGGGCGGTTGCGCCTTGGATTTGTATACCTTTGCTAAGAGAGAGGAAGCATCATGGAAGAAAGCATTGCGTTGAACGAACAATCAAATTCATCAAGCTATCAAAATTGGGGTATCAAACATCCAAGTCCCCAGAAACCATCCCACTATACGCCTCCCGCTATGCATACACAATACAGATCAAAGACCAATACAGAACAAAGGAAAGCCCACCAGCAGCCGCCCAGCAACAAGTGCAATCCGGCCTATCTGCTAGGCACCGCAACCTGCTGATCAACGAGCCGCCTCTGCTTGTTCAGCCAAGCATTCGGCGCCTCGCTCCTCCGCTGCAGCGCAACACTATTCATCTGAAGTCGACCAGCGAGCGTATGGTATGCGCTAGCCATGAGTCGGTTCTCGCGCTCCAGGTTGGCGATATACTGGGCTTGAGACGCTGACTGCAAAATTCAAGACGTAATTAACTACTTGTTTGGCTGTGAGAGCGCGCGGTGGGTACTCACCTCGCTATTGACCGCTTCGTCGGTCGGTGTCCCAGTCTTTGCGGGCGTAGGCGGCTCGGGTGGGGGGTGGTGGGTGGGGCGGCGTTGCAGGGAGTCGCGCAGGGTCTGAAGCTCGAGGTCCTGCTTCTGGATTTGCTGTGGGTGATGGTTTGCTGTTAGCTTTGCGTGCACCGAAGATGCCAGAGAATCTGCCTTGACGCTTGGTGTTGGGGGATTGAGATTGCTGCTGCGGAGGGGATGGCTGCTGAACAGGGGTGTTTGATGGAGAATGGGGAATGGTCGTGCTTGAAGATGGGTTGCGTGTGGTAGTGCTTGAAGAGTGGTTCGAAAACTTAGTGGATTGCCTGTGTACCTCTTCCCTTGCTGATATCAATGCGTTCATTTCCCTGACTTTGCTTCCAAAGGCGTCGACGCTATTTTCGAGGTCTTCGTTGGATGTCTTGGCGGAGCGATCTAATACGGTGGCTTTGAGGTCTTTAACGAGGTCCATCAGGTCGTCATTGGTGATCGTCGCCTCTCTATTCGGTTTCTGGCCGATGTGATCGCGCAGAAGAGCTTGAAGGCCTGCTCGGTCGGTTTCGAGGTCGATTGTTCGTAGTTGCAAAGCTTTGTTCTCTTTCTGGACAATGATCAGTTCAGTGGATTGTTGCCTCTTCACCTCTTCGACTGCTTGGAGCTTGTCCTTGTCGACCAGGGACACTGATAGGTAATTAGTATCCTCAATTAAAAGCGGGCAATATCTTGATTTCCAGGACATACAATCATTCTGCGACTCTCGAAGTTCATCCTGCGCGCCCTTCAATTGCTTTTCCAAAAGAGTCCTGGTCTTCTGCTCTGTTGCAAGCCGCTCCTGAGTCTTCTTGAAGATATCGATGCTATGAAATACTGTCAGTAAATGTCAATGAAGGTGGATGAGGGGTTTCATACTCTTGAAAGTTTTGGCCTTTCTCTAGCGCATGAAGTGAAGACTGCAGAACAAGGTTTTCCTCATACGTCTCAAGAAATTTCCGTTCTCGTTCTTCGGCGTGCTCCCGAACATCGTCAAGCATTTGCTCCAGCATACCTATCTTAGCTTCCAAGTCGCCTATGGCCGAGTGCATCGTTCGGTTTGTGTTTTCAAGCTCGGCGGATTTCGTCTGCATTCGTTGGTCGCTGTCTGCGCGCTCGGTTAACTCACCGTCGAGACCTCCTTTGTCTCGCGTAGCAGCACTAATCGGGCTGCTGGGAGAATGACCGAGCCTCTCATTCAGACTAGCGATCGTTGCCTGGTCTCGCTTGTACCGTTCGCCTGCCTTGTCACAGCGCTGGGCCAAAGCTGCATTGTCAAATTCGAGTTGCTTCTTCATCATCTGAAGTTCATGGCGTTCTTGCTCGATCTTGGGCAACACACGTTTGTATTCATCAACAGCTAGTTGCAGTCCAGCTAGTTGCGTTCGAGCTTGATTAGCACGTTCGTAATCTTGACGAAGTTCTGCGAGCTCATCGCGCAGCCCGAGGTTTTCTTTCTGCAAATCGCTGCCAGCCTGTAGCTTCTGTTTGTACTTTTCGGCCGTGTTAGCTTTCCGAGCAAGATTATCTCGCTCCGTCCGTAGCTCATCAACCGCGTCCTGCAGCTTCTGAGATCTGACATTTGAGACCTGGAGCTTCTCCATCTAAAGATATTAATTAGCACAACCAGCCTTCAATTTGGGATTGCCAACCTACAGTTTTCTGCATTGAGTCCTTATTTTCCTGTAGACCTGACACGTCGCTCTCCAGGGCAGCGATCACATCCTCTTGTTGTTTTCTGCGCGTTCATTAGCGGCGACATTCCAAAAAGGCGCAGAACCTACATTTTCGACTCAAGAGCCTTGTTTGAACTAATGACATCTTGGGCGATGCTGTTCGCGCGTATACGGTCTTCGGCTCTGGACAGTCTGTGCTCTAATGCGGACTATGGTAGCTGATTAGCATAAGCTCGTCTTAAAATATATTCTTGACGTACGTTGGTGACCTGTGAATGCTCCAATCGGTTCTCAAGATCTTCAACAGTCATTCGTATCTCATCGTTGTCCTTTTTAAGCTTATCTTTCTCTATCATCAGTCTACCGGCACGTTCCTCGAAAAGAAGTTCTTGATCGGGGCCTTGGTCAGGCGCTACATCGTCCTGTAGGTGGTCTACACCATTCGGCTCGTCATCAGGGCTTTCGCCAATCTGATACCTGTCAGTGCTTCGACCAGAACCGTCGATTGGTGCTGCCAATACTTCTACTATCCATTCCTTCAACAAATTCTGCGTGGGCAAGCTAAGACTGGGCATTCTGCCAATGAAATCCATTGACCGCGGTGAACTGATCGCTGCCAGCAGCACCAGTTTCAGAAGCTGTAAAGTATAAGCGGTATTGACTAGTTTGAAGGGATCTTTCCTTAGACCTCCCTTAACAGATTCTGCAGCATCGGACTCCATAGCGATTGTCTTAAGATCCAAGATTGACAGGCCCTTTGGTATGCCTTTTCCAGTTTCTTCGACGAGGAAGGTTGTCAGGCTTTGGTAGATGTGTTTCACTAATGTGTAATTAGCCTTGCATGCTGGCTAAGTGGATATAGATTACGACAAACGGTTGTCCCATCTCGCAAGCCACTGTTTCTTCAGACTCCCCGAAGGTTCAGGCAAGTCGCTGGCGAAGTACGACCCATCGATGTCACCTATGTTGTCTGTCAGCACAGTAGCCTCCTGACTGGAGAGTTGGGACGCGTACGGAGGGCCTCCCAGATAATCGGGCCACCACTGAGGCTGCTGAAGCCCGTAGCCTTCTGGCTCAAGGGAAAGCTGTTGACCTGTGACCCACTTTAGCTTAGGAGTTCTGCTTGGTGTAGAGACGCGCCTGACGTACCCATTCTACCAGTGCTTGTTCCGTATTGGTATCCATATTGTCTCCAAGAATGCGGGGAAGTAGGGTTTGCGCAACTCGCTATGGATTGCAATGCCTTAGGTGGGCTCAAGGAGATCATTTTGTCGGAGCCACAGTCGCATTGGAGGAAATAAGGAAGTTGACGAATGCCGCGACAACAATGAAGTGTCGCACACCCTTGTCCTTCCCGAGGTCTCTCTAGCGCGATCTGACAAAGGCTTTGAAGGTCCATGTTGTTTCGATTGAGACAGTACAAAGAAATACATAGACTTTGTGCCTCGCATTGGGCTCTTGTCAGCATTGTAATGTGGTCTACCATGGCTGCAAGCGCTAAATGAGTCCGTGCTGCTTGCATAATCTGATACAGGCACCCGTCGGTCTATCACATCCATGGTTTGTCACGATTTGGGCCAGCCCTAACACAGTCCAATGGGTAGTTCAATCTGCTTTAACGACATAGCTGATTGTGGGACACTCCGCTTCATTGCTTCGTGGCCCTTCAACATATCCCGTCCTTGTCTCCTTACGATGCCAGCCATGCAAGAGATACCACCACAATCTCCCTATGCCATGCCCTCTACCACATTCATCGTTGCTACCAAAACCCCCGAAAGTTGTACAAATCTGGACCAAAGGTGTACCGAGATCGCTGCCTCGCTGCTGTCCGAATGCGCCCGGTCGTCTGAAAGCCATATCTGTCCCAGAACGCCTCATGTATGCCAAAAGTTGCTGTTCATTGCTGCGTCGTAACAGTTTGATCGTCCTCTATAGTTGGTTTGTAGTCCTCAGATAGCGCGTGGACAGATTCGAGGGCTTGTGCGGAGGCCTTGACGATGAATCCTCTTTCCTGCATGTTAGCGGATGTTATCGGACAGGGCCGAGGACTTCGGAATACTTTAAGAGTTCTGTGGAAATATTGATTTAGTGATGGAGAGACAGAAGCAGTGGCACAGTTTGCGCTTACCAAATTCATGCAGTATATTCCCACCCTTGAAGGAAGTCTATCAGTCTTGAGCTTGCTTTACAAGTATTGAACTTACGCCTTCCTCGATCGAGGTCTTGGCCTGGCTGAGTGCAGAGTCTGGGGTATCATTCGGGAAGGTGATCAGCACTTGCTTCTGCGGTTCGAGGGTGTTCGCCCCGAGGGCTAGCCCAGCAAAAAGAACGGATAGCAGAGATAGCTTCATAGTGAGCTCGGAGTAGGTTATCTGGAGTTTTGTGTTCATACAACAACCTCACTGATGTTGAAACAACAAAGGTGGTTTGACATGTGACGGAAGACCGTGAATGCATCTGGCTGCCAAGGCCACTAACTGCTTTTTAGCTAGCGCGGGGTTCCTTCCGCATTCGAAAGCTCATCTTTCAACCACACCCATCTTGATTCAATAACTTTCTACAATCTGCCAAAGTTTGTCCTCATATGCCGCCTGGTCTCTTCTCCATCTATTCGTTCATATCGATATTGTCTGTCACCCTCTGCACGATCCAGTTTGCACGCTCGCAGTAGAACGATCACTCCATTCGTCAATCGCAGAGCCGGGTTGGGAGGGTGATACATACCTGCTATACTGTCAAGCGGAGGTGAAGCTGGCTGTATTTCGCGAGGTCACGATGGTGTTGAGCCAGTAGTTGCCGGGGCTTCTCTTCGAAGACTTAGATAGCAGCGACTCGAACAAAATTGGTGCTTTCACTATCGCGGGTTGGGAAGATCTAATGACAGACTTCATCAAATCTGCAGCATAGAAGCCTGACCTCAGAGAGCTGTCTCCTCCGAGGCCTACGATTTCCTATCCTAACATAAGTTTCTTATCAAGCCTGTGCCTCTCTCTATTCTCTATCATCTAGCGATTGTCTGTTGAGTCGTACAGCTATCGATCGCCATGGTGTCTCCTACTGGGCTGGCCTCTGAAGAGATCGCAGAAGACTACAAGAACGCTCTCGAGGATCTTGTCATCAACTCCAAATGGGAGATCCATAATCTAACGAACATTGCAAGAGAAAACGCAGCCCATGCGCTGGCAATATCACGGGTCATTGAAAACCACATCCTAAAAGTGAGTTAAAATATCTTGTAGAAGTAGAATGATATAGATAGACTATTGAGATCTCGAGATCTCATGGAATGCCTACCATCTGCTAATACTCTTGCAGGCCAACGCAGATCGCAAACTCCCTGCCATGTTCGTCCTTGATTCGGTAGTCAAGAACATTGGCTACCCTTACACCCTGTTCCTTGGCCGTAATCTGTACAAAACCTTCATGGAAACGTACAGTCTCGTTAATGATCCAATCCGACGGAAGCTAGATGAGCTGCTTAAAACATGGAAGGAGCCGGTTCCTGGACAGAGCAATCTACAGCCTGTTTTCCAGCCCGATGTTACTAGACCTATCGAGAACGCATTGATTCGATGGCGGACAATGAACATACAGAGACAACAGCAAGATTCAAAGAGTCAACAAGCTATACTCCGGGGAGGCCGTCCTACCCCTCCTCAGCAAATTGGTCGTTACCAAACACCTCCAACGCCGGGCTACCCTCTGCAGGCAGCGTACAACGGCCACCCACAGGTATGTAGACATCTATTACCAATGTCACCAATATCCTCCAGAGTAACCATATTAGCAGCCGCATTCTCCTTATCCAGCATACTCGCCTTACCCCCCGCCTCAACCAGTACCAATAGTGCCTCAGGCAACGCTTTCGCATGCGCCTCAGCCACAATTTACTCATCAACCACCCTACCCACATAAGTCTCAATCTTCACCGACATCAGACTTGCTCTACAGAGACATTAGTGATTTGATTCATCACTTCAAAACCTCATTTGCGAATAATCCTAGCGATCCCCAGGCTCGAAATACGTTGCATGCCTTGCTACAATTGCAAACGCTGTTGCAGTCCCATCTCCTACAACCAAACGACCTTGAAAGAGTGAAGGCCCAGGTAGCCCAGCTTGCTATTGTCCCTCCTACTCCTAGTTTGAGCTCCTACCTGTATCCCCCTCCACCAGCGGCATCTCCTTATCCAGCGCAGTCGAATCCTTCCGCATATGTTCCACCCCCAACACCCACATATTACAGCCCTCCTCCTGCAGCGCCTGCTCCTCTCCCACCTACTCAGCAGCCGCAGCCTGACCTTTCGAGCCTGTTGAATTCCAGTAATTTGGCCCATCTTTTAGCTTCTGTTAAAGCTCAACAACCGGCAGCTACGCCACCCGTGCCCTCAGCCGCCATACCGCAGGTTCAAACTCAATTCAGCCAGTTGCCCAGCACTGCCGGCTCTACGGCGATAGAGCAGCCAATTTCGCTCATCGCCTCCCTTCGAGCTGCTGGTGTCTTGCCGCCTGAAGGTAGTCCTTCAGTAAATGGAGCTCATCCACCTGCTCCAGCATCCATCTACTCGTCCGTCCAAGCGCCCAACGCGACTCATAATCACCCACTTGCGCCTCCTACACAATCGTCAGCGATCGACCCCAACAATGACGTGGAGCTTACTTCAGCTTCTCTGAAGAGGTAGATATACTCTCTTGCTTGCCTTCAAGAGTTCAGCTACTGACTTCTCCTAGACCTCGACCTCATTTGGTGAGGTCCTTGTTCCAAGCCTTTCCAAATCAGTGCTCGATGTGTGGAAAGCGATTTCTCTCAACTCCAGAAGGGAAGAAGAAGAAGGAACGACATTTGGACTGGCATTTCCGGATAGGGATGAAGAGGGAAGAAGCAGCAAAGCGAGGCCAGAGCCGAAGCTGGTATGTTTCGGAGTTGGTAAGTCATCCTGTTGTATTTATTCTTTCCTGCAATTAATGTGTATATCTAGGAGTGGATCAAGTGGCGAGAAGTCACGGAAGAAGGCGAAGATGCCGTGCCCAATGGAGCAAAAGCCTCCCAAGCACAAGCGGCCGCCGCAGCAGAGGCGGCGCAAAAGGATCCAAAGAACAAATTCATTCTTGTGCCCAGTGATCATGCTCTTGCTAACGCCCCGTGCCCTATATGTCAAGAGCCTTTTGAGAAGTCCTACGATGACAGCATCAGTGATTGGGTATGGAAGGATGCAGTCAAGATTGGCACTAGGGTGTATCATGCTTCCGAATACGCCGAGCTGAAGAGTGATGGCGGCCACACGCCGAATCGAACATCGACACCAGACTCGGTGCTGGGGAAGAGAGGACGAGAAGTAAGTGCCACCTCTGGTTATCCCTTAGCTTCAGACTGCTCGACAACTTTCAAGGCGGCTAATGTTTTCTTATTTACAGGGCGCGGAGCACAATGCAAACTCCAAGACGTTGAAGGTCGCTTGAGAGACCTGGCATGCTGAGTGAATATGCTTTTCCTTCGCCCAGCTCTGAATGACCAAGCTCAAGCCCGCAGCTGGAATCTTGGACCTTTAGCTTTTCGCATCACCTCTCCAGATATCTGCGATGGTCTATTCCTGTTTTTGATTCGGAGTTGTAGTTGTTTGGGTTGCTTCCACTTTCTGCGAAGCTATTTTCTTTCTGTGCATTGCGTGCGGTCTAGAGTTTGCATAGAAACAATCCAATCACTTTCAGGAAACACATTTCCGCATTGTTGTTGTACACCAAGTACCATGATGCGCATGCAGCCGAATCCTCATACGGCGCAGTAGCATCATGAAAGTCTCACCCTGACATGCCTACACTACCCCCGGTCCCTTCCACCTGCACCACATCCTCTCGTCACAACTGAATCGGATAATCCAGCGTCTCAATCTTATCCGGATACTTCATCCCATTCTGCCTCCTCACCTCATCCATGACATCCATAATCACCACGCTTTCCTCCCACCCCATCCCCTCACTCTCCACCCTCCCATCTCTCAAACACCGCCCACACTCATCCGCTTCCCAGAACATGCCCTGCCCCGGAATATCGCACTGCGCCTCCTTTATATCCTTCTCCCCCTCCCCAACCTTCCCCGTCCCCCCAACAGGAATAACCCGATAATGCGTCGGCCGGAACGCCGGCCCATCAACCTGAACCTCCCCCTTCGTGCCCTGTATCCGTATCGCCCCCTTCGCCGCCGTCCCATGCCCATCCACATCCGTCGCCACCCGAAAATTCGTCAGCGCGATCCCATGCGCCTCGCTCTGGTTCCCCCCCGCCGGCGGCGCCACCGGGAACGTCAGGATCATACTCGTCTTCTCGTCCGCGCCCGTCGCCGGGAACTTCGAGATACTGGACACCACGCTCGGCGGCCTCCGTTCCGCCTTCGGCAGCGTGTGGTAGATGGTCTGGAACAGCCAGGTCAGGCTATAGATCCCCAAATCCAGCAGCGCGCCGCCCGCGAGATCCATGTTCGTCATGCGGTGCGACGTGCCCCATACGTTTTCGACGTCGACGCCGAAGGAGTTGTCGGCTAGGACGCGGTGGATGGCGCCGAGCTGGCCGGTGGAGATGAGGGAGCGGATTTGTAGGGAGAGGGGGAAGAAGCGCGTCCAGACGGCTTCCATGAGGAAGAGGTTGCGGGAGCGGGCGGTGGCGATGAGGGCGCGGGCTTGGGCGGCGTTGGTGGTGAAGGACTTTTCGCAGAGGACGGGCTTGTTGGCGAGGAGGCAGAGCATGGTGTTTTGGTAGTGGTGGGAGTCTGGGGGGTTGGCGGAGTCAGTGTTTGTTTCTTGGAGGTGGGGGGGGGGTGAGACAACGAGGCGTGGGTCTTGGGAGCGGATGCTGCGGAGACATGTCATAGGGTTTCTGGGACCCACGGAGAGGGGCTAGAGCAGTTGAGGAGCTGTCTTACGCGGGGTGGCGACGTAGATGATGTCGACGTTGGGGTCTTTGACTAGGTCTTCGTAGGAGCCGTAGGCCGATGCGGACGAGGGGCATTTGCAGGTTTTGAGGAATTCCCTGGCGCGGTCGGCGGATGAGGAAGAGGCGGCGGCGGTGACGGTATGCTTGATGTCGTGGACGTCGCGGGTCGAAGGGTCGAGCATGAGATCTTTGGTAAAGGCTGAACGATAAGAGAATTAGAGCCTGAGGTGATGGAAGAAGAGAGGCGGCTTACTTTCGGCGATGCCGCCGGTTGCTGTTTGCAGTATCAGCAATGACCATCGCTAGTGGGCATCGTCACAACTAATCAAGGAGAGGATGCAAGAAAAACGCGGAACGACGTTCTTGGAAAGCAGCTATGAAGATTGTTTCAGCTCACCTAGAATACCCCAGCGAACAGTGTAAGGAGCGGAAGACATGATGATGACAGCGCAATTGGACGGTGAGAAATCTTATGTACCCAAAGCAACCTGGAAAAAGAGGTTTGAATTATAGAATTACGAACTCTGAACAATCGTTGCCCTTGCGTGTTGCTGGAGAAGACATGTGGGGTAGTAAGAAGAATTCTATGACGAATCGCGGGGCAGACGTCACCTACCATTAGACTTCGATGCGGCGGCAATGAGGCTTAAAAGCGGTCTGGTTCTGAACAGAGTAGGAGCTCGCGAGTGGCCGCTGTGCGACATCAAGAACGGCTGCTCTATAATTTCCCCGTGTTGTATGCAGCCATATAATACACGCACCTCTCGGTATCTCTTGACACCTTGGTGCACACCCAATGCTCCGAACGCTCCAACCAGATACTGTAGATTCGCACAGCCTTGCGTTACCGCTTCTTTTCGCTTTCCTTTCCTTTGCCCTTCGGACTTTTCTCCCCTTCCTTAGTCTCCTTGGATTCACCATTGACCTCTCCATTCGTCTTCTTCTCGTCTTTATCGTCCTTGCCATCCTCCTTCTTGCCGTCTTTCTCTTCTTGCTGCTGCCGATTTTGGATCTTGTTCTCTATCAAGTCATGAAAAGCGGTTATCGCACGTATCAAGCTGCTTAGATATATCGTCATGAGCTGGTCATTCGTCTTGACGCTCATTGCTCGTGCCAATTCGGTGTTCTCAATGTGTGTTGGGTTGTCTGCGCCATTCTGGAGCTGAGGTGTAGCGGTGGGGTTCGAAAGATTCGGGAGCAGGTTGAAGACGTCTTGGAGGTTGCCGAGTATTGCGTGATTGACTGGTAGTTCGCCGTCAAGGACTTTCTGGAGGTATTGTCCAATGTCTCGCAATCGGAGATGTAAGCCTTGCAGAGATTGTAGCTGTGAGGTTATACGGGTAGATAATGTGCCGACTGCGACGTCACGGATGTCTCGAAGAAGATGCTCAACTCCTATTTCCTCGGCTTCTTCGGCTTCGATAATCGAGGGGGTATGTACGAAGGTTTTGGTGGTGGTTGTGCCATCCTAACAAAAGTGTCAGTGGCCACTCGAAGGCCGTCGTTCCAGCTACGTACATCTTTAATCTCTTCTACGGCAAAGTAGGCATCTGTGGGCACGCCAACTTCCTTCGGCTGGACGTCAATAATGACCAGAAGCGGGTTGGGGGTATATCGCTTGAAGAGCTCATTTATCTCCAAATCTGATGCTCGTAGCTTTGGTCCAGAATGATACCATCCTATCAGCTTTTCCCGTGCGTTGACTTTCTTGAACATGTCGTTCATCGATTCTACATAGTTGTGATCCAGGAACCATACGGACGGATCTTTGTCGTCTTCCTCAAAAGGCACTTTGAAACAGAGCGTCAGCTTGACTCGGCGAAGTGAATGACTGAGACTTACCAGCGAAGCTGTTCGATACCCGTACGTTGGTCCCGTCATTCTGACCAAGCAGAACGCCTACCACTCGTTTTCTCAAGCCCTTCCCAGATCGGCCAAAGTGGTCCGCTGTAGAGAGAAGAACTAGGGGGGCGACAGATACATTGCGAGTAACAAGTGAGAGGGCCTCGGCAGTGGTGGCAGGCATGATATCGTGGAAATTGGAATAGCGGCTTGATAATATGGCCTTACATCTTCAAGCTCTCAGAAATCGCGAACCGCGAAAATGGAACTAACCTGATCGAGAGCTACGGATCAGCGGCGAAGTCGGAGCTCTTGGCGCAACATGAACTCCCACTCCGCTTCTTACCTCGGAAACTTCTAGCCGGTTTCTTACCAGTCATCTTTGTGCCATTGTAACATCTAGCAAACCCTTTTCACCTTGCTCTGTACTTACACTGCCTCGTTCAGGCTCACACTCCTTCTAGTCCCCAACAATGGCGCCAATTACAGACGACATGGTTGGCACGCTGCGGGATACAATACACAAGCTCGAGTCGCGTGTACAACAATTAGAGGCCAAGCTTTTAGATCCAGGATCTTCGTCACAATCATCTTCTTCTCGTACTGACTCGGTGCGTATGATCTTGATGGGACCTCCCGGTGCAGGTATGTGCATGACAAAGAATCCAGGCACTTTTCTCATGCTCATGATCCTTCTAGGCAAAGGTACACAGGCACCCAAGATAAAGGAGAAATACTGCGCCTGCCATCTTGTGCGTTTTGAACCTCTTCCGCGTCATAGCACGTTGTACCTAAGCTAGCATTGACCGCTGCTAGGCTACAGGAGACATGCTCCGGCAACAGGTCTCCAAAAAGACACCACTTGGTCGGGACGCTAAAAAAATTATGGATCAAGGCGGGCTTGTGAGCGACGAGATCATGATCAATATGATCAAGAATGAGCTAGAAACCAACAGAGGATGCCGGCAAGGGTAAGCAGCCGAACGACCAGCAGCGAATCCATGGGCTAAAGGAACCTAGCTTCATACTTGATGGGTTCCCTCGGACCGTAGCCCAGGCCGAGCGACTTGATGATATGCTTGCGGCAAAGCATCAAAGGCTGCAACACGCGGTTGAGCTACAGATCGATGATGGCCTCCTCGTCTCCCGGATTACGGGCCGCTTGATTCATCCGGCTTCTGGACGATCTTACCATAAGATCTTCAATCCACCCAAGGAGACCATGAAGGACGACGTCACTGGCGAGCCTTTGATCCAAAGAACAGACGATAATGCGGATACACTGAAAAAGCGCCTGTCCACTTATCATGACCAAACCTCACCCGTCGTTGCCTACTATCAAAAGACCGGCATTTGGAAACCGATCGATGCTAGTCAAGAACCAGGGCAGGTTTGGAAGAGTTTGCTTGGGGTTTTCGAGAAGGAAAAGAGCTCGAGTACGAGTGGCACTCTGTTAAGTAGAATTGGGCTGAAAGGCTAGGGCCTATCTCGAATTTTCTTGACGTATGGCGGAACCATTGAAAAGTTTCAGAAATTGGGGGGCAGTTTGGCGTCAGGGATGAGTCGATGAGACAGCATTGCAGAGCCGGAATTTCTTGCCTGCAGGTGAGCATGCTTGTATAGCCATCTACTTCGTGTATTTTTGTACCAATACCGGCGTTTCGAATAGAAAGCCTGACAGTGTTGTGTAATCCTACGGGCTGGAAAAGCTTTCACAGGCGATGGAGGCATCCAGCTCAGTGATCCTCTTTTCATTTGAAGGCAACCATGAGCACAACACTTCAATAGCGTGCCATCGACACGCGCTTGCCCTGATGCCCACTAGGCCAGTTGGTGTTTTCCTTCAACAATACTTGTAGGACGTACGATCGTATTTTAAAGAACATTTCAACCACGTCGAAAGCACACAAGAACACGCGGACAGCTGGTTCAAGCGTCCAGGATGGAAGTTCTGCAAGATATGTAAGCTCGCCAAGACCCCAAATCTCCTATCAAAACCACACCTCAATACTGTTTCGGTTCTACCACACAAACAGCCATACAGAAGACCCACATCAACCTGTTCCGGGCGACTAAGAGGTGGCCATTCGGTCCCTCAACGGCCTTTATTTGTAGTATATGTCGCGTGATTTTGTGTCTCGTTGAGTGAATCTCTGACATTAATTACACACCACAGGTCTGGGAGTACCACCACCTTCCGTACCACAGCCTTACGATTCGGTACGCCATTAATCCCACGGATGGCACGGGTAATGCCATCTGGTACTCATTTACCAAGGACCTGGAACAAAGACCATGACCGGTTCATCTGTCGATGCGACGCCCTTGGTGACGTCGAAGTGCGTACTATTATCAAAGGCTTAAAGAAAAAATTCGCGGTGGATTTGGGCAATGTGAGTGACCACATGTCTTTCCGGCCATTCATTGTGTGCTGTGAAGCAGCAATACTGATCTCGTTATTCTATTCAGACTGTAATCAGCTGCGAATCCGTCGAGCGCCGCATCCTTGCACTCGATCAACAAGACAATGATTACTTTGTCAGGGGCATGCAGATGGCAGTGAAGAAGGCGGAGGCAGCGGGCTTCGTACTCCCGCCCATGGACTTCGAAAAATATGCGGTGAAGAAAGAAGAAACGGCGGAGGAACCAGATTATCAACCGGGGCTCAGTAGCACCATGACAGTGAGCTGGGTAATCAGTACATTCCAGCACAACACGATGGTCGCTGACTAGCATTGCAGCTTCCACCTCCAAGGATTGGTACACCAGGGATTGAACCATCGGGCGGCGGCCGTATCAGATTGGTTGATGATAATGACAAAGTTACGACTAAAGAATACGACAAGGTGGAATACGTTCCAGACTAGACGGTGACATGCACACTGTGCTGACGTATGTAAAGGAAAACCTCGACTACACTATACCTATCAAACGCATGGAAGGCCTTCCTGCTTCGGGGACTTCGGCTCTGCTCGGACGTAGGGCAGGCTTGAAGGATTCTGGGTCCGTCGCTTCGCTTGCTTACAGCAATGACACCGCCACAAGCTCGGCTTTCGACGCGGTGGGTCAGGGCACCCGCTTGCCCAGATCTAGCTCGATGCAGAAGGGGCACTATAGGAAATCATCGGGCGTCCTCTTGTCAGACGCGACCTTCGCAGAGTCGACCGCCTAGCATGTCTTTTCTTCTTCGCTGGCTTTCATTGTACGAGTCGTTTGACTCGATAAGTGTTGGGCGGGCCAGTGCTTTGCAGATGTCGGAAATACTCAGCTGGCTTCGGAGCTCAGCAGCGAATTGGCTTTGTCGGTGCTGGGGATATGGTTAATATTGTGCGGTACATGTCCAGCCCCAAGTAGCGATTCAGAAATCAGTTCAAGCGTGTGCTTTCAATTCGGGCGTCTGCCTTTGCTTGAGAAGAATGGGACTCAACCAGCCCACCCAGCGGCCATTCCAGCCATCTCCTCTCGGCTCACCAGCTTCTCCTCAACGAATGCAGCCAGCTCCTCGACCCTCTCGGCCAGAACACAAGCAAGCAGATGTTTACAAACCGGTATACCGCGGCCGAGCGTCTTCCCACCCCACCCCCCTGCCCCCACCACCTCCTCATCGTCGCCTCCGCCTTCACCATCGCTAGCATTCCTTTTATCCTCGATCGTTGCTCCATCCCACTCCCCACTGAACGCAGCAAACGCAAAAGCCGCACAACTACAGTTCCACGCCTGTAGCCTGACTTCGTAATTCATTCCCTCGGTAGTAGTGTTCTCATTCCGTTTCGACGCGAAGCGTGAGCGGGACTGATGAGAAGAGCGAACGTAGTAGACTGAACATTCCTGACTTCTGTCATGTCTTGGCGGTGGTGGCGGAGTTGGAGCGTCTCTCGTCTGCTCCGCGTCCCCTACGCCTTCGGCAACAGGTGCGATCTCCAGCGCTGGCACTTCTGATGAATGAGGGCGTTGGATGGTGAGACGGGTGACTAGTCTACGGTCTAGGAGATCTAGAGCTGGGAGAAGCTCGTTGGGAAAGAGACAGTGGAGGGTGAGAAGGAGAGGTTTTTGGGGGGTTTGGAGAGGGTTTGGAGGAGTGGGGGAGGTAGGAGGGGAATAGTTGGAAGCAGGTTGTGGGGGAAGAAGAGAGTCGAGGAATTGTCGAGAAGTCTGAAACATTCCGATGGATAATGCTCAGACATGGACTATGGTATCAGCTAGAGGGGGCGGAAGGAGGAGTGGCTCAGCACCGGCAATGGGAAGAGCGGAGCGGAACTCTTGGCATCGAAATATTGGACCCCTGCCCTACCTGCTTGAAATGTACACAATATTAATCTCTCACGACTTTCGTCACACTGGCATCATCTTGAAGCCGCTGACCTTGTCCACGTCTGCCCATACACCGAATCTTTATTCTGTGATTTCGTACAGTCAGTAGGCGTAAAAGAGCCGGCAATGGACTTCACGGATTTCCTGCTTTCCCATAACAGCAGTCTCGATGTTAACGGGGTGTGTCGCTGCTACAAAACAAGCAGTCGCAAATTCTCCCGCGTAATTGCTTTTCCATTACGTCGTTCCTCAACATAGTCTACGAGGATTCCAAGTATCTACTTCTCTATCAGGGCGTTACCGTTTCTCGGGTGTTGCTCCAATTCTTTCAGCCCAGCATATTCTCATCCGCGGCCGCAGCAGGCTACTCTTCAAACTTTGCTACATGTACTTTAGTCTTGTGCCGAAATCTGATCGCCGCTCACTACGATGGCGACCAGCATTCCAGGCTTCTATTTTGATGCCGCTAAAGGGAATTACTGGATGTAGGACCACTTCTCACGAAATGGTACTCATAGACAAGCTAGTGAGTTCAGAGGATTTCCATGGACAGCCTGGCGATGGCTCCCCGCGAGATATCATATCAGCAGACCCTGGGGTCGTTTATAGGTATCTTTGTCCTACCAATTGGTGTTCAGCACCTCGTCCGGGACCTGGTGTAGGCTTCGCTGTAGGACGGACCGGTCAATGGGCGATCTTCAACGAAACGGAGAGTAACTGGGGCGAAATGTGGCTGAGAACACAAGCTCGTTCAATCGTCTCTAATAGAGAAGATATCCTCGCAATCGACTGGCTGAATCATCATGTAGTGGTTGGAGGTGCGAGGTCTGGCAAAGTACTGCTAGACGATACGAGGGTTCCTGGGGGTGAAGCGACGCTGAGACTTTAGGCCTACGAAGGTATACAGCACGTGAGGGTTTTAGACTCAAACAAGATTGTGGTCGGGTCCTCGAACAACAAGGTATGTACAATTCTCGATGCTTGTTGCAGCTGAGAAAACCCTTACGGCCTCGGCGTTATGACTGTACCACGCCATAGTGGAAGGACCTTACTTATCTACGGATTTCCCAGCTTTCCGTCTACGATCTACGCCACCTCCCAAGGCCACAGGCGCGCCAACAGTCAGAAGCATACCTCCATTTTCCAGCATACAGAAGTGACCCAGTCCCGCGGGGGTTTGATATCGCTCCAAACTTTATCGCTGCTGGGGGACCCGATGCCTCTGTCCGGCTCTTCAATTCCAATACCGGCGATAAGATAGCATCGCGGAGCGCACGGACAGCACCATTCATGCCGGAGCCCTATCCTGAAGTGAAATGCTTGTCGTTCTTGGATACGGAGGACAGCATGAGGAGTCCTACTCTATTACTAGGATGTGGAACGTATCTCGAGCCGTGGTCCTGGGTCAGAATGGGGACGTCAAGGCCCGGATCCGGCTTGCAATAGCGTTGCAGTAGTTAAGGCATCTCGAACAAAGCTCAAGGTGAAAATCAGTTTGAAAGGCGCAAACCGTGGGTCTCCCACCAACCTTTGGCAGGTGCTTGTCGTACTGATAGTTAGAATTAAGTTGAGTTCTAACGCGCAACGATAGCTCCTCGGTTGGCATGTGTGCATCAAGTTTCTAGCCTTACCCTTCGGTCGCAGTTGGAAGTGGTCGGGCAATATCATCACTTAGGATCATTTGGCAAGGAGTGATTACCGCACAGGAAAAAGAAACAAGATCGGACGCAACACTGCCCTTGGTCGGGCGATACTATCTCTCCAGGCCACATAGATTACTGTACAGGAAAAGGAGGCAGGCTTGGACACAACACTGCACTTGATCCATAGAGATTAGAAGACTCGTCTCGAGCCCTTTTCTTGGTAGTATCTAGAGTTGTTTGATTAAACAATTAAGACGATATTAGACCAGCAGCCTTTCTCGATTCAAGAGTCATATCTTAGCTAATTCTATGTCCAATTCCCAGACATTCACGTCATATCTTCGTCGTCGATTCAGTATCCGAATATACCCATGAAACGCCTATATATACGCGCCATATCCATTTGCCGACATGCTAGTCGTTCCTTTCCCCTTCTACATACCCGAAATCCCGAGATCCCGGTCGACTATGCTGCGAATACCGCTCCGATCCCAGCACAACGGGTCTCGACCTACCCAACAATCAACACCATGTCCTATCTCGTCGGGAAGCATTCACATCTGCTGGCTCTCGCCGCGCTTGACTTCGTACCGCATCACATCCAGGCTCCTGGGGAAATAACTCTGCAAGCCGATCTTGCTCCTCAAGAACCCGCCCGTCTTCTCCAACCGCTTGACATCCCGTCCCACCACCCACGGCGGCTCCTCCTGCCCCGCCTGGCTCAACCGCTGCCGTATGACTTCGATCATGGCGTCGTCCAGGCGGGCGTAGAAGTTCGCGCGCGATGCCTGGTCGGCGTCGTTGTTCCAGCCGTCGTCGCCGCCATGGGAGTTCAAGTTGCCGCCGAGCTTGATGAGGAGCTCGAAGGCGAGGGCGGCGCCGTTGGGGAGCTTGGAGAGGTCTTCGATGGGGGGGAGGAGCGTCAGGAGTGTGGTGGCGAAAGTGGAGGTGGGGAGGTGGGTGGTGAGCGAGTCTTGGAGGCGGTGGAGATCGCCGTTTAGCACGGTCATTTTGCGATCGATGTGGTAGTTGAGGGTTTGGGCGCTGGAGGGGTCGGTGTTCATGGCGCCGGCGATGCGGGGGGGGACGTCTAAGGTGGGGGGTCAGTGGGTGTAAGAACGGATGGGAATGGAGGTGGGAGCTTACCAGCTCGTAGTCCGCGCTTGTCAATCCAAGCATGCATGTCTGCGCGCTCCTCCTCCAGCTGCTGCACCTGCAGCGTCACGTCGTCGAGCTCATTGCGCAGGTTGTCAATCTGGTCCATATAAGGCCTGATCGCATCGTTGAAAGCCTTCGTCAGCGGATCGGGCGCAGGCGCCATAGCCATGGCCGTAGGCGCAGTGTGCGTTGTCGCGTCGCTCGAAGTCCCGGGGGGCCGCTGCGACGGGTTGTAGAGATGGTCCTGCGGCGCAGAGGCGCGGTATGATTGCAGTTTGTCCTGCGATGTGGGGGAGCTGGGGTACTGGGTGTCTTTGTAGAGGCTGCCTCCGCGATTGTCTCCGTCGGAAGAGTATGGGGCGGCGCGAACAGGCATCTGGAGATCTTGTTCGCCTTTTGATGAACGGTCGCGAGAAAGGCGGCGGAAGAAGGACATGGTGAAAAGAATGAGCGAAGGTAAGCAGGCTGAAACGAGCGTGTTATATGGAGCCGAGAGATTTGGTGGCGGAGGTGTGTTGTGAGGTTGGGACCGTTGGGTGCCAGAAGGGGATGGCTGGATGCTTTTGTGCTTTCGATGGCTGGTCGCATGAAAGTTGATTGGTCAGTGCAGAAACTAGACTAAAAGCCACTCCACCATTGAACCAGCGCCATTAGGAATCGAACCTAATCAGACTAATAGACCAGAACTGACCACAAGTGCCGCATGTTTCGGTAACCATGCGGGAGTGGCGCCAGGTCCAGGGACCACGGTCCGACTTACCGTGACGATATGTTCTCTTGGGCGCTGGAAAAACATGCTGCATGCCCTAACGGAGAAATTCTAATCAGATCACAGCTATATCCTTTTCTCTGGGGCCGTTGATCGTCAAGTCTTAACGCTTCTTGAGCTTGTAGGGCAACTTCAGTCCAGATCGGACTGTAATCGCCATGGCCCCAGCGGTGGTGGAGAAGGTTGTCGGTGGTGGGTCTGCAGCAAAGGAGTTCAAGAAAGAGTCAGCAACCGCGAGACTGCTAGGCTCAGGTACTGCGCTACACTACTGATTCGATGGTGACGAATTAATCATTACAGGGTCCGCCGGTATTGCTGAATTGGCTATCTTTCATCCCGTATGGCTCGCCCCTTAGGCTGATATGGCCTGTCTAACATTCACCCAGGTCGACACGATAGCAAAGCGGTTGATGAGCAATCAGGGCCGGGTATGATCAATCAATATCTATCTCATACACGATCCTCATGCATTCTAGGTCGCATCAACCTCTCGCCTGAACGAAGTCATATTCAAAGACAAAGCAACCGCCCCCCTCGGCCGCAAATTCACCTCCCTCTTTCCCGGACTCGGCTATGCCGCTGGCTATAAGATTCTCCAGCGAATATACAAATACGGTGGCCAGCCTTTTGCGCGGGATTACCTCGCTCTGCACTATGGCGACAACTTCGACCGGACATTCGGCAAAGGCACGGGAAAGGCAATGATGCATGCTACAGCCGGATCGCTAATCGGCATCGGCGAGATCGTGCTCCTTCCGCTTGATGTGCTGAAAATCAAGCGTCAAACAAATCCGGAAGCATTCAGGGGTAGAGGGGTGTTCAGGATCGTCGCTGATGAGGGTATGGGGCTCTACCGTGGCGCGGGATGGACGGCCGCCAGAAACGCACCTGGCTCTTTCGCTGTACGCATCCTGCTTTTTCATCTGACACCAAGCTCAGGATCAAAGTTCGCTAACGCGCTATCAGCTTTTCGGTGGTTCCGCCTTCGCCAAAGAATATCTCTACAACCTCACCGACTACAACACCGCCTCCTACTTCCAAAACTTCGTCGCCTCCATCGCCGGCGCTTCGGCTTCTCTCATCGTCTCCGCTCCCCTCGACGTCATCAAAACCCGTATCCAGAACCGAAATTTCGAGAACCCGGAGTCTGGGTTCAAGATTGTGGGCTCGATGATGAGGAACGAAGGCATCACGAGTTTCTTCAAGGGTTTGACGCCGAAGCTGTTGATGACGGGGCCGAAGCTGGTGTTCAGTTTCTGGCTGGCACAGACGCTGATCCCGGCGTTTGGTCAGGTCGTTTGAGCATCTACTACTCTAGATACGGAAAGGGTTGGTGTGGGAGCGGTGAGGGAATTGTATATATGGGTAACAATTGCATGTATCATGGTCCCGAGACACTCCACTTCGCAGGTCTGATAGATATAGGGAGTGAGAAATTGAATCGAAGAATTGTAAGATTTGGACTTCCTTTCTTTTGGGGTTCCTCGTTGATGGAGTAAACATGATGGTCGACGAGTCAGGTAGCGGCTGGCAGGTAGCTGACGCCACGCCATTCTTATTTTTGTCGCTCATGCGCGTTCCCTCTGCTTGTTCCCTATGAAGCATCATCCAGCAATCTTAAGGCACCGATGTACGAGTTCAGAACATGCAGAGCGACCATAGCTTCACGAATGAAGCCTCAAACCTCTCAAAACGCTTTATCCATCTCTATGCACTCGCTCCGAGCCCTTCCTTATCCAAGGTGCCCTTGCTAGGTACGGCGTTCGCTTCTTTTGGCGACTCCACGATAGACCGAACCACCAATGCAGTCCTGTGTCATAGCTGACATGACAAACCATCAAAGCATCCGCTTTGCCTCATGGTACACCCAAACGAAGGGTTCGGAGAGCCGTTAAGATATTTTGATTCGTTGGATGAAACCCCTGGGGAAGTACATCATGCGCACCGGCCGGGAATACGGTGGACCCCTGTCCTCGGAGTGCAACAATAGAATGAGAGTATTTGATCAAGTCAAGATCGATATCGGGAGATTTTGGGTTCGTGTTCTTCCTGACATGTCACTGTAGATGTACGGTTTGGGGAATCCTACATCCTTGCGTGAGTATGTGGGAAATGATTTTGAACAGAGGGGCGGGAACGTTAGATTGTGAGGGAGGTCGAAACCTCCAGAACGCCCCAGCATCATTACTGTCGGACCTTTTTTGATTGTCGTCTAAGCTCTCCGTAACAGCAATTGACTCCCAGCCTCCTCCACCCCTGCGTTTCCCGTACTTTTCCGAGCGTGCCTACAACACAAACTTCAACGCCGTAGTTCCCACTTTCCCGAATAGGGAACAAGATACCCCCATTGACCTCCCCCCGTAGAGGATGGCTTTTTCTTAGAGCCATGGAAATCAGCCTTTCTATGCCGATGTGTGTGAATTGGCCTTTTTTGTGGAAGTGAGGGTGGAAAGGATGCACAATAGAAGGGTGACAAGAAGATTGAAAGATATGAAAGATAGGTTAAGAGAATGAGGGAGGATGATGGAAACTTGGATGAGAGGATTGCGGGGTTTAGTGAGACGGTTGAACAGGGCGAGCCAGAACGGATGGAAAACGAAAGTATGGTGGTGGGTGGAATTAACAGATATGAACTGCAGAGCAGATCATTTGGTAATATGACGGGGGTGTTCTGGGCCTTGTAATCGTCGAGATACGATCTGGGGATTCTTGGGCGATAGGTCTGAAGTAGTTCCAATGTAATGGTGAGAATAATCAGCTGGGCTTTGGTAATTGTGCATTTATTCGCGGTAACCGCTAAGAGGCAGCAAGACACGATAATTACCCGTTTTTGACCACATGGCCCTAAGCAATACCTGGATTATCTTTGGTGATGAGCATCGAAAGCGATCGAGATTCGCAGTCAAGTATTTCGCAGATCACGGCTCCGCCTCGATCGACTGCCTTGAGACCTCCTTTACGAGGCATCTTCCAGGAAGATCCAAGCGTCTCTTGCCTTAGCATGACTGGAGGAGGCGGCGAGATTCGTCAGAGAAACTTTAAATCAAGTAAGAGAAACGGTTTCGATGGTATGGTGGTCAGAACGAGAGGGGTACGAGAAACAATAATGGCATGAAAGTGAAAAGGAGACTTGGGAAGAGGTTAGATCGGTACGAAGTCAGAGCATCTCTCAAAGCTCGGGAAGAAGCTGCGTCTGGAAGCTTCGAAAGTGTTTGGGCGCCTCTGCAACATGGAATTTCAAGGGAATTCGAACAATTCTGAATTACATGTGACGCCTCCATTCGTCAACCTCCCGGTCTTGTGAGCATGCCACATGATAATGGGACGGGATTCGTGGAAATCTCCCAACTCCCGTCAACGTTTTCAGTCTTTCAGGTGAGATACGAATACAACTGCTTGCATTCATGTAACGAACTACTATCCGTAAAGGCTCACAGCTCGTCGTCGGACGTTTCCGAGTCATCCGTTTGACCATCTGTGGGTGCTATGGGCGGCGATTGCGACTCCGCGGTAGCTACTTTCTTGTCTGTGGCGAACCTCAACTGCCTAGGTGGTGACGGAGGCGTTGGACTACCCTTCTGCGAATTGGATCCTCTATTTGGCTGACTTTCCATCACTCTGCCTTTGCTGGTGGCGGTATCAGGCAGAGGAACAGAGTTTAGATCATCATCGTCTTCGTCGTCGGTGGCATCAAGATCCGAATGAGGAGGCGTTTCTTTTTCGGCATCAGATTTAGCCTCCATCGCAGGTTCTTTCTCGAAGGCTGTGTCCTCTGAGTCTGTATCGGTGGCGTGTGGGGACTTTCCCTCAGCTTTACGTTTTGTTGATCTCGATGATCTGGGTGATCTCGTCGATTGCGTTTGTCGTGCTTGCTGAACTTGCGCCGCTGTCCGGGATTGAGTTCGACACAAAAGACATTTCAGGGGTTCCATACCTTTTTGAGGATCTACCTTCGCGCCTGCTAACAACCTTTGCTGGTCCCGGATCTTGAGCTTCTTGGCATTCAGAAGCGCCTGGAACTTCTCCAGCAGTAGTGTCTCGTGCTGCTTTTTCGCCTGAATAAGGTCTTCAAGCTGCTCATTCAGCTTCTTGATGGTATCGGCCTGGGCCTGGTACTTTGTATTCAGGTCTCGCATTGCCCTCGCCAGATCCGTGGTCGTGTCGGCGGCAGCTGCAGCCCACTCATACAGCTCAATGGCTTCATCGTTGTCTTGACGAAAAGCGATCTCGCCAAGCCGCTGAGTGATCCCCGAAATATTTCTCCGGAATACGAGAATCAGCTGGGTGCTCGAAATGGATGCGGCGAGCTCAAGCTGTTCAAGTCTGTCCTGATTCAGACCCTTCTCATCATTGCCGGACTGAATGTGCAAGGTTGACGTCAAGACTGATTCCCACTCTTGTTCGTCGATTGGAGAATGTTTGACTTGAAATCTGGAGATTTTGGACTGTTTTACTGTAGTTCAGCTATCAGCTGTCAGTTGCCTTATCGGTCATGTAGGCTCGTGGAGCCTACTCTCGGAGACGTAAACATCAGAACCATCGGTAGCAACCAATCTGAGGTCTAAGGCTTTCGAGCCATCTTGCTTGACATTGACTAGCACATATTCATCGGAGTCACTCCGAGGAACCTTGAGCAAATGTTCGGCGCCCATCGCTTTCAATGGGCATAAAAATCTCTTGGGTGTCCTACAGCTAGCTTGCTGGAAAGCGAGAAGAGAAGCAAGATACAAGTAGGAGGAAGATTCTGTGTACTCACGCTTCTGCTGGATTACGAAGTGCTCAAAGTACCTGTCAAGCTGACCGTGGTCTTGGCGCGTAACTTAGTGAAAGGCTGAACATGGCTCGATACGGTTAGAAGCTTGGCTTGGCGCGATGCCAACCACCGCCTGGTGCCGCACCTATCAATCACCCTAACCTTTGAACATCAACCCATTGTCGACGTTCTCGTCTCGACACAATTCGAGTCAGCAATCCACAATCGAGACTGCTGCCCTCTCCGGGCTTAGGCTGCTGGGACCCTTTTGCGCCCGGTACAGTGTCGCACAGACTCTATTGTCATCTGCTGGCCTTCACCTCTCCAAAAGGCTGGAGAACTTTACCTGTCCTTGACGGCATTGATTACATACACATACTCTGAATGATGGCTAGATGACCCTCGAGCGTTCTATCCAAAGACAACGTATATCCAATCACTACATCACGATTGCTATTGCGGAATAACCGGTCAACAACGATAGGAAGGCATTATTGACTCAGCTATAGAAGCCACTACCGAACCCCTGTTGCTCCGTCAATCCGATGGAGCCGCTAACTCTGAAGCCTCGAGAAATTGTCAAAGATGAGATCGAATGCTGGGATGACGACGACGATCTTCAAGGCATTGACGACCTGCACTTTCGTCATGCATCAACTACCACCATAGGCTCTGCAAACGCCTCAAATCATAGAGAGTCCATCTCTTCGCGCATGTCCACGCGATCGGACCGAGAATCCATAGGAGGAGACGAGGACTGGCAAGTCTTACTGCCGGACGACGACAGCTCGACCACGGACGCGATTGCCTCTGCAAAGAGCGCCGGCATACCAATACCGAGCAATGTGCCTACCTCTGCGCTACTAGGGGGTACAATTAAGAGGCTAGGAGGAAGACGGCTAAAGAAAGTTCTTGGCGATGATTGGGGTGAAGATCTGGAGCTATCAAAGATCGAAAAAGGAGGGCTCAAATTGAAGAAACCAGAGACAAAGGATTTTTCAGATGCTCTGAGGCAATTCAGCGCCGAATTTCCAAGCTCTCCAAGTCCTGCAAAGCTGGCTAGTGGCATGACTTTCATGCAGCGCATGGAATCTGCGAGGAAAGTAAAACCCGGCAACCAAGCTCTTGACAAATTCAAGGACGACGACGACGATGACTTCTTCGGCGATGTCCCCACTATCAAGGTCGCGAAGAATCGTTCGCCGCAGAAGCCTCTGGACGTCGCTACACCAGCGTCAAAGCCCTCGAAAGACGCAGAGGATCTGGAAAACGACATCGAATTTCCTCCAGACGGCGAGCCTTTAAGACTTTCAATACGCAAAGAACAACCCAAGACCCCTGCATCTCAGCAGCCGGACGACCTGGACCTGGAATGGGCTGAAGGCAGCCTTGGAACTAGATTTGGGGGCACTAGAAGAGAAGCTCGATCAAACCCTAGCTCGACCTTTAGTCCAAGTGCTTCGAGTTGTTTGACGGCCGAGAGCGAAGACGAAGGCTTAGATGGATTAGTCTTACCGGAAGGCCCACTTAAACTCGACGAAGTGCTCAAGAAGCGACTTCAGAGTGTCTCTCCTGACCACACAGAATCGTCTCCAAAAGAGCCGATGAAACAATCCATTGTGCCAAGGGATGACTTCTTTACCGGTATCGATATTGGGGATGGAGAGGTCTTTGACTCGAAGAAGCTCACGCTCAATCGTAATGTTAAGCTTAACGCAAAGAGGCAGACCAGCCCTAAGCGTACAGCTACGACATTGACCTTTACCAATAAGTCGCAACCTGGCATAACAAGAATTCCAAAGCCTCAGGGTCTTGATCGATCTGGCAACGACCGCCCTCGCACTACTCTGGAGTCTGTTTCCGAGACTGGTGGTCCCGTCCCAGGGTACCGCCGTTCACAGTCACGCGTGGGAGGGCATTCAGCACAGTCATCATTGTCAGCTATTCCCACCCCTCCCACACCATCGTCGCACACCCCGGCTCCATCAACGCCCAGCCGCCGTGGTCTGAGTACCAAATCGTCGCGAGACAACCTAAGGGGAGAAACTACGAACCCTACGCAGTACCTTAAGGCGAAACGCTCGCAGCCAATCATGCCTAGCCAGTCGCCAGCTCGTTCGCAACCTGGATACCAACGGCCTCCCTCAAGAAGCGAATTCGGGCATCGCCAAGGTTTGGTCTCTAGGCCTAAAACCCCAATAGACCGTTCGGGTGCAGAGTCGAGTCTCGCTAGCGCTCGAAAGCCACCTGTACCTTTTCTTCCTGCCGGCATGTCCCATGCACAGTCTCATCACATCAATGTAAAATCGTCTCGACACTCAATTCGACCGACATCTTCTGACTCAAACGAAAACACTCCTTTCAACCGTCCAATATCCCGTCTCTCCAACGTACAGCATCGTCCTACTACGCCCATAGGCCGCCGGGACGTGGCTCCAGAGTCGCTTGCCCGTGAAGCTGCATTTAAGCGGACACTGACCAAGCCAACTCGTCGGAGAGCATTCGGCGATGGCAACGAGCTCGAGGTCTTTGATGACTTACCCACGTCCGCTTCTACCGAGTCCAAGTTCACGAAACAGCCCATTGCCCGTGGCGCCCCGAAATCTGTCCAGCTGCGCAGCAAGCTTGGCCTGTCCCATCTGAATAATTCATCTTCCACCATCGAATCTTCATCCGCCATTCCACCCTCAACCCCACTGAGTCCCGTGAAGCAAGACTTTACTCCCCGCTTCGCCCGCGACACCAATGCCTCCCGTTTAGCTCGTCAGCAGCGTATCGGCTCCGTCGGTGCAGCCCTGCACGCGGCCCCATCACTTCCCACAGTCCGCGAATCTGGTCCTCTCAATCCGATTAGCACAAATTGGAAGGCCCGCGTCGACGCTGGCACCAAAGGTCTCGCCTCGCCCAGCGTCCAGCGCGTCAAACGCGGAAAAGCCCCTCCCCAGAAACCGAAACTCATTAAGCCTATTGGCGACGGCCACAACCAAATCAAGACCCTCAAAGGCATGCAATGGAACCCGACCCTCTTCCGTTGGGAAGGCAACGAGAATGCTCTCGCTCCCTTCGACGTCCCTGTCACCCCCCAATCGCCTACTCTAGCCAGCGGCGGCAAGGCGAAGGCTGCGCCAGCGCTGATTGCTAACGTTGGTGCTACGAAAGGCGTGCAGGTTGTCGGTGGCATGGTCTTTGATCCTCAGCGCATGTGCTGGCTGAAGATGGCGCCGGCGAACTCTTCGCACCATCAACGTTCGGGGAGCTCCAATCCAATGTCTCCAGATCCGATCGAGGAAGACGAGGACCCCTTTGCTGGTCTTGACGATTTGGTGGAAACAAAGGATAAGATGAGTATGGGCGGTGCTGGGAACAAAGAAGAGGATATAGGCGGTAAGCCCATGGTCGATGATGAATGGCTTGTTGGCGAGGAATTCGATGTCGGGCCTGCTTTCGTGCAGCGGCAGCGGACGGAGGAGGAGAAGTGGAGGAGGAAGGTGGAGGGATGGATTGGGGAAGGGAGGAAGGAGGAGGAGGACTGGAGGTGGGGGATCCGAAGGGAGGTGGAGGTCTTGCAGGCGGGCGTTGGGGGGTTGTAACGAGGGGATGGTTGCAGATTCCCGACTTCTTGAGATGAAAGCGTTGGTGTTCATGTCTGTTGCATACTTTACAATGCATCTCTATAGGCACCTGGGAGGCGATCCAGGATATGTAGCTCGTGAGCTTACCATTGCATTCAAATAGTCACTTCGAAATTCTACTCAGATATACTATCCTCGTACCTGCAAAGTGCTTCTCAAGGACACCAGCTTACGGCACCATTCTTCATTGGTTACTTGCTTCGCTAATTGCATGGCGAACAAGAGTATCGGTATATAATCGATGCACAGTATGTACAGATTTCCCATCGTGACTACACCGAGACGCCAGACCATTGGCTCCGCATTACCCCATCGTCCAGGGCCTTTGTCCATTTCTAAATTTTCTCTACTTCCCATAAGCAACCTCCTGCGGCCCATAAGCGACCTGCGGATCTGGCCCCCCAGGCGCCATAAAGTTAGTCTGCGGATTGCCCGTCTTCTTCGCCGCAGAGCATCGTGCCATAGTCGGCGAACTAGAACACAGCATTAGCATACACTCCTCTAATCATCCGCCCTATAGGTCCAAGCCACTTACCTCCTCGAGATAGCATCCGTCAAGTAGAAATCCTCAATCGGCAGTCTGAACGGCTCTCCACTGGCCTTGCTACCCTTGTTCTGATCCACCAGCTGCACCTTCTGCAATTGCGGCATGCCCGTCCCCTCGACGATATCGTACCTTCTCAACACGGGGCTAATCTCCTCCATGCGATCCCTCAGCGCCTCCACATCTTCATACGGCAGCGGCGCGCCCACGAACTCGCTCGCTGCTCGTATGATCTTCCAGTCATCTCGAGCTGCTCCTGGCGGCCCGGTCGCTGCACGAGTCATCTGTACGCGCCCCTCGGTGTTGAGGTAGGTACCGTGTTTCTCGGTATACGCGACGCCGGGGAGGATGACGTCTGCGAGCTGGGCGCCTTTGTCGCCGTGATGGCCTTGGTAGATTACGAACGCGTCTTTGGGGAGGTCGGAGGCCGAGATCTCGTCTGCGCCGAGGAGCCAGATGATTTTAGGTACCGTTTCGGCTACAGCGGGGGAAGGTACCGTGAAGCCGACTTCGTAGGCGCCGGTGCGGGATGCGGCGCGCTGGAGGACGTTGTAGCCTTGCCAGTCGGACGTGAGGAAGTTAGCGGCGTTTTTGTCGACGAAGGAGCCGATGGTTTCGAAGATGGCCTTGGAGTCGGGGTGCTCGACTGCGAAGGAGCCGACGATGATCATGGGGCGTTGTGCGCTTTGGAGGAGTTTGCCAAAGGGGCCGGTGAGGGCTTTCTTGAGGTCGGTGGCGTCGTTGCCAAGGTGTTGGAATTCGAAGGTGGATTCGAAGGGAGTGCCTACGAGCCCGATTTCGAGGTCGGATCGGAGCCATTGTTTGCGGATACGGGCGTTGAGACCGGCGGCTTCGTGGCGCGGATTGGTGCCGACAAGGAGAATGGCGTCCGCTTCTTCGACGCCGTAGATTTTGGAGTTGAAAGCGTAGTTTGAGCGAATATCGATGCCGTGGGCTATGGGTTGTCCACCTTGAGGCTGATCGAGGGCGAGGTTATCGGAGTTGAGTTTGTTGGCAAGATCTTTCATCGCGACGAGCGTCTCGGTTTCGACGAGGTGTCCCGCAATAGCTTTGAACTCGTTGTCTTTGGGCCCTAGCCTTTGGAAGGCGTTGCCTATCTCCGTCAATGCTTCTGACCATGCCGCCGGTTGAAATTGGCTATCTCGTCGGATGAGTGGTGTGGTTAATCTTTGCGTTTTCAGACCATCGCAAGCAAATCTTGACTTGTCATTGATCCATTCCTCGTTGATATCATCATTTAATCTTGGTAAAATCCGCATGACTTGTAGTCCCCGTGCGTCCACCCTCACATTCGAGCCTAATCCATCAAGAACGTCGACTGATTCGTAGTGCTGTAGCTCCCAAGGACGAAATGTGAAGGCATTTGGCTTCGACACCAAAGCGCCAACGGGACATAAATCAATGACATTACCTGACATTTCCGAATCTAGAGCCGTTTCTAAATACGTCCCGATCTGCATGTCATTCCCTCGGCCGGTCGAGCCAAGCTCTGGTGCTCCTGCAACATCGTTTGCGAACCGTATACATCTCGTGCAATGGATACATCTGTTCATAGACGTCTTGATGAGAGGTCCCATATTCTTATCTTCAACAGCGCGCTTGCCGCTCAGCTCGTGAAACCTCCCTCGATCGGCACCATAGCGCATCGACTGGTCCTGCAGATCGCACTGTCCACCTTGGTCGCAGATAGGGCAGTCGAGAGGATGATTTGCTAATAGAAACTCCATAACGCCTTCCCTTGCTTTGTGTGTGAGGGGCGAGTCGGTCTTGACCACCATTCCCGGCTGGACAGGCCAAGCACATGATGCAACTGGTTTGGGCGCTCTTTCGACTTCGACCAAGCACATTCGACCTGGAAACGCTTGTGAGTCCTTCTTCTTTCCGTCAGCTTTGGGGAGGATCCATACAATTCCCGGCAATCATTAGCTTTCTTCGTAGCTGTGCTTAGCTTATGTTTAGACGTAGGTTCCGAGTGAACTCACTCATGGTAGCAGAATCTATGGCACGGTTTCAGCCTCGCGATGTCTTCCAATTTGCGATGACCTCACCTTGGTATTGTAACTCCAGCCTTTTCGCACGCTTGAATGAGGGCCGAGCCCGCTGTGGCAATAGTTATACGTAGTACTTTCCGAATTGTTGTCTTGACGCATACCCTCTATCGAAACCTTCTTGCCATCTGTAAAGCAGTCAGTACGAGAAATTTAAATTGCCACATATTACGCACCAATTGTAAGCTCCACCTCGGCAGGTCTCGTCGGAGTTGCGCTGAATGCTCGTATGCCATGAAGCCTTGACTGTCGCACTGTCCGAGTCGCGGACCTGAGGAGCGACCGCCGCATCATAGCTACGACAAACGCAAGACAAAGAAAGAGGGGGAGAGAAGACAAGAGGGCTGAGATTGATGAAGCCCTATTTCACTAATGTCACATTCGCCTCCGCCTTCATGTTCCTCATCGGCTCACTCGGGCCTACGAGTAGCGCTCGATTATCAAAGAGCGTCTCATTGGCTCAGCAAGCGCGCCTGAGAAAAAGTTGTTTTCGCTGCTTCGGATTCCCTTTCTTTCTCCATACTCATTAAAGGGCGCAATTTATTGTAGAAGGGCTTCGGTAACGTACTTTTGAGTACGTACCCACCGTCATCCTTCTCTACTACGCAGTCCAAGAGCATGATTATTCTAAAGCGCCGTAGCTGGAGCAAACGAGGATTCGCTCCGATGATGTTGTGTTCCTTACCGACGGTCGCCACATGATATAAGAGGCAACTCTGTCATATACGCTGTAGTCCAGGCATGGAATACGCTTTCATACTGTTTTACGAATCTCACACAAATAGCTCCTCGTCAACCCTCGGCTGGGGGCTTGAGCCTCAGATCACTTCACAGGTGTAGGTTTCGCCTGTAAGCCAGATTAAATTTAGAGCGTTCGAGCTAGCACCGAAGCTACTCGCGCATGAATCTAGAATCTGGAATTATTACTGCCGTGGAATCCTGTTCATTTCGCTTTCCTCCCCTCGTTCCTCGAGCGTCCATGTCTCCTCCTGCTTCAACCCAGACGGCATTGGGTGCGCATCTCTCGGTCTTCCCGGCCCCATAGCATCTGCCTTTTTATTATCGGCACTGAATATGCCGTCTGCCTTGAAAACATTAATTGCGCTGACCGGCGTTTCTGTGATGGTGCTGCCATTTATGAAAGAAGGACCTATGGCTGTTGGCAATAAAGGCTCCAATTTCATTTGGGCTAACTTCGCTTTGCGGTCGGCTTTAGAGGCGTCGCTCGTTCGGTCGTACAGATAAAGACCAAGAAAAGTAAGGGCGATACCGGCCGCCTGGATGGGAGTAGTCCGAGACCCAAACCATACAATGGAGAAAGTGATGACTACAACGCGTTTTATGAGAGAGGCTACCGAATATGTGACCGGAGAGACCAGGGAGAGGAGAATGAAGGCAAGTATGTTCTGTCCAAAGTGAAATACTCCATTGAAGAAGAACTCAATTGGCAGGTAGAACCTGGTGGCAGAGGGCGTTGGAACAGTGGGCGACGCCAGAGGAGAACTAGGATAATATTGCAAGTACGATAGGAGCATTGGCAGACCATCTGTCCAGATCCAAATTGGGAGCGTGAGGAGGAATGCCAGGCCGGAGCAATAACAAAGTAGGTTGAGTTTATCGAGCTTCTGAGACTGAGCCGCAGAACCGTCAGCTTCGGCACGAGCAGCCTCGTTGAACAATTTTTTTGAGAAGATGTTCTGTGTGACGAAGATTAAGGCACCACCGAATGCGTAAACGATTCCAAGTAGATTCCCTGAGAATTCCACACTACACGCGAGAACGACTCCAAGAGTAAGAGGTATGAGGGATAGGTACGTGGGTGTGCCGTAACGTATGCGGAAAAGGAATCGGTAGGCGAGAACAGTAAACAAAGGTGACAAGCCTTTTATGGTATGGACCAAGGAAACCGGTATCTTTTCGGTAGCTTCAGACGACAATATGTGACCTCCAATCTGGAAGAGAGCCAGGGGGAAGGTGGTTGCAATGATGTCGCGGCTTGGGTATCTAATACCTTGTCGAAGAGCAGGCATGGCGGACCTGAGCGGCGGGACAAGGTAGGCAAGGTAGGCGAAGAAAAGACACCAGGAGCAAACAAATGCAAATTGGATCAGGGTAAGCGTGATCGGCTGCGGATATATGTTGAGGATGGATTTGGAGGAAGTGTTTGTGAGGGCGGAGCTCATGTACCAAATGATGCAAAGTAGCTAGTCTATGTGAGTGACTTTTTTGAGAATTCGTGAAGTTGGTAGAGCCTACGATGAGCTTGAAGGAGATCGGTGCTTTCAAGGCTTCTGCAATCTCATGCGCATTGGCACTAACGCTGCCCTTGCGAGTTCTGATAGTCCTGATCGCATCGCTAAGGCTGGGTTGCCTTTTGTGCCGCGACAGCCCCGACGGCACTGTCGCGTGGCCATTATCCCAAGCTATGTGGTTGTCCCTGCGATGTTGCCATCTATCGCCGTATAGGCTGCCGTTGGGCTTCGAACGAGGTCTGGGGCTGGGAACCCTGTCTCGTTCCTCCTCTTGCGTGACCAAAGGGTCCTCAATTGATATTGACCGATCGAAGTCCGGAAACTTGAATGTGTCTGCGCGATCTGATGAAGATGACCAATGGTGCTCTGAGCTGATTTGGGTCATGGTAGGCAGATAGCAGTAGGGCGCTGGATTCGGACGCACAGCCTCTTGAGTTCAACCGCCTTGAGTATGAATCTATGAGACTCCTCGGTGGTGGTTCGAGCTCAGTTGCGGAGCTTCGGGATAGGCTGATTCTGACAAGAACGCTCGCAAAGAGGGCATTGTTGGTGCGGAAGACTTGGATCTCAACATGTGTAGCTGCTGATTGATCTGATGTCGGGGAGCCCCAAGCCTCTCAACCAACTCTTGCAGCAGCACACATAGCCTCCTCTCACACCACTTCCGAATCAGAGCTTGAAGGAAATGGTAAGATCATAGCTAGTTGGTATTCCAGCAAGAAAGTAGACATGATTACGCGGCACGGATCGGACCGAGGTTCTACCCCAAGAACCGATTGGCACACGTCCACCAAGCGTGCTCTTGTTTACCGCTATACCCGCTATGTCCGATACCCAGTGGGACTACAAAGCTCAAACACGCCGAGGATGCATTGGTTGAGTCCAAAGTATGACTTTCTCGAAGCCTTGCAAGCACACAGATCTTGAACACCGACATGGTAAAAGGGTGACAAATGAGAATTGAGACGCTGATTGGGCCCGACTGCAACTCATCTAATGGAAGGCAATCAAGACATGTTGATTCGTTCGCAGGAGGGAGGAGCATCCACCTTGAGCTTCTCGAACAAGTGGGATATACTTGGACCTTTCCAAGTGGGCACACGAGGTAAGACAGCAATTCTCGCCGTCCCAAATTCATGTATGTTTGTACTGAAGCGCAATCGCAGAAGCTTCATGGGGCGCAGATCCTCTTGAGCGTGCCGGAGGTTTTCGCTCGCTGAAACGCGACGATAGTGCCAGCTTCAGTAGCTCGTTGGCAAAAGATGGTACTGTCTTCTGGTCGACCATTGAAGCAGATATAGCCGAGGCGCATCCTGTTACAGCCAGCGCAAAGTTGAACGTCCGCTTTCCCAAAATCGACTGGGTATCACTAAGATCTGCCTATGGCTGGTCTATTCTGCAATACCAAGCCTGGGCCAGAGGCTTTCTCGTAATCAAGGATGTAGTCGAGCAGACTCTCTTACTGTACACTGACAATGTGCTTGAGTTTTGGATAGACGATGAACCGTACTTTGGGGGTGATTACTATGCTTACCGCAACGCACCTCTGCTGCTCCAGCTCCCTCCAGGCCATCACAAGGTCGATGTACGACTCATCCATGATGTTCGAGCAATGGGTGGGCAGGGAGACCCAGAAGTCTGGGCATTACTCCATATTCAAAGATCAAGGTGCACCCTGGCGGTGGATGGAGAAAAGCTTTTGGTTTCCGACGTAGTAGATGGTTTACTAGCTAGCAATCTTGCATGTGTTCCCATTCGCAATGAAAGCACAAAATGGCTTGACATATGGGGAGTCAGTTCTGTCGAGGCGAGTCCCCGGTGGATATACCTCACACGCCTCTTTCGCTGACGGTGACGAAGGAGAGTATTACCACAGAGATGGTAGGAAGTGTTCCGCTGAGATTAGCGCCTGGTCAAACAAGATCATTGGCCTTCTCCTTGCAGCTTCGAAGCGCAAGTCTTGGACTGCGATTTACCATCGTGTACAAGAAGGAAGACGAGTCAAGCTTTGCTCATAGTGATGTGGTATCTTTCGACTTTGTCGTTCGTAGCCTATACGATCCCCACAAGGTGACCTTTTTACACCCGAGCAGGACAGTCTCATACACCATTCTTCGACCTCCTTCCAAGATCGCATTCCAAAACGTAGGTGTCCACAACGCTATGCCAGTAATGCTGGCCCTCCATGGAGCAGGTGTTGAGGCAGACAGCCGTCAACCACGTAGCAGCTTTGATGCTGCTCCGGACCTTAATTGTTGGCTGGTATATCCCACGGGCATGACGCCGTGGAGTGGGGATGACTGGCGTAAGTCCTTTCCTGTCAAAGTACCTCAGTAAAGTGGCGACTGCCGTCGTGCTGTAAAGGGCAACCAGGAAACATTAAAATGGCGGTTCTTACTGCTGTCGAACAGCCTGAGTCTCATACACTGGCACCAGTGGGTGTTCAATGAGTTGGCAACCGACATCCTCTGCCTGTTGCGTCCTCGGGGTTCTGCGACCATATTACTAATGAAATTCCGGCCTTTTATCGCTCGGGCAATGGGACACCATGGTCGTTCAGTACATAGTTTTTCCGTCCATAGGCTGCTCGAGAGTGCAAATACTTGTGCCTTGTTTTGGCAAGGCCTCATATGCAGCACCCTGCCCTGTGTAAGAGATAGAATGTCGGCCAGATGGCTATTCCAATGACTCAATTCATGAAATCGACCTGCATTGAGCCTCTCTATTTCAGTTGTTTGTCAAAGTACGATTGGCTAATATTGTGTAGATACTTGGGGTTTTGCGGACGTTGAAGCTGCTATTGCCGCAGTACCAGCTTGGATCGATACTGTTGGATGGGAAGGGCCTGCAGTAGATGTAAACAGCTGGCTTGTTGTTGGGCATTCCAATGGGGGTACGTTCCTCAAACGATTACAAAGATAGACTGATGATGAAGGAAAGGCCAAGGTACTTGGTACGCCCTTACCCACCAGCCTGACAAAATAATAGGCGGCGCACCTGTCTCGGCTTATTCATCTATCCAAGGTCAGCAGGATTTTCGTGTGAACGACGTTTTCTGCTGTGTGCCTTTTGACTGGACTTACCCTCGATAGCCTATGTTCCATACAGTCAATGGACCGAGGCTGATCCGAGAATAACGTCTATTCTTCAGAGCTCCCTTACCAGCTACCGACATGAGCTTCTTTTAGACAACCTATCTGATATACCAGTGTTGGTGCAGCACGGTGGCGCTGACAATAACGTGCCAACATTGCACTCGCGGAGGATGAAGCAGCAATCCGATCCCCACTCATCTTTGATGGAATTTGTGGAGCTGGATGGCAAGGGCCATTGGTTCGAAGGGGTGATGACCACGCCACCTTTGCTCCTATTCTACCAGAGGCTGCTTGCCGGAAGATTGAATAAGACGTATGTTCCTTCGGCGTTCTCCGTTGTGATAGCAGATCCGGCTGGTATGGGCTCCAAGCACGGCCTTCTAGTTGACCAGAAGATATGCCCTGATCAACTTGGACGGATGGATGTGAGTATTGACAAGATGGGTGAAATATGGAGAATTCAAACCTCGAATGTCCTCCGATTCCATGTTCGGAATGGAAGACCCGAGGACGCCGCTCGCAAAATAGTGGTCGTTGATGGACATTCAATCAGCTTGCCACCAGGAAATGATGATAATGGATTTACCTTCGACCTGTCTAATGACGGTTGTTGGAACGTACGTTTGAACGCCATTGAGAGTACTCGAACATCGCTAAGTAACGTCGACAGGGATCTCAAGGGCGTCATTGGCGTGACATTACCCAACGCTATGGAGCTCAGCTCGGTAGCATGGCTGCCTTGCTACGAACTAGGGATCGAATTCTCATACTTGCGGCTCAGCCGGGATTGTTCGATACAGCTCTACAGACCTCACGCAACTTATACCAATACTTCAGAGCGGACACCGAGATTGTAAGCTCGGGTGGGTTGGTCCAAAGGCATGGAGGTAACGTTGTCCATCTTGCTTGCGGACCAGAGTTGGCGCCATCAGCGGCCCCTTCGTACCCTATTACTGTTGCGAGGCACCGCTTGAGCATCCGCACAGCTCGAGGTGTTGTACGCACGTACGATTATCGGTTGGGCCTGGGCGCTGTACTGCTCAGACCCTTGGCCCAAGGACGAACCGAATTAGTGATCTGGGGGTCCGATCGCGATGGGCTGCGGAATGCTGCTCGTTTGTTGCCAATGTTGACTGGTGTAGGTCAGCCTGATTTTGTTGTTGTCAGCAAGGAGTGTAGATGGAAAGGGGCCTCTGGGGCTCTTGCCATGGGGTTTCTGGACAGCCTCTGGGAAGTGTCAGGATCGTCGTATATCACGTGAACATAATGTCGCTAAAGTATCTTATCTCATTGAAATCGATTTCCCTTTGGTCAAAGCCGATATCATTGCTAGTGCTTGGCACTAGGGCTCGCTTGACAAATAAATGCGATGTCCACCAGTCGCGTGCTGCTCCTTCGTTTACTTACACGTAACCTCACAACTTCCGACTTGCACTCAGCATCTTTGCACCAGATCCTACCCCTCCCCGGACAAGAATCTGACTGGAACACTCCTTCTTCGTTTGATTGCAAAACTTCCCTCTCCACCAAGTCGTTCCTTCCCACCTCGATGCAGGCTTGCCATCTGGGTGATATTCTCAACATCTAGAGTCTGGCTTCTACAACACCTTCGCTTGTGCAACACATCCATCTCGTCGTCATCACCACCATTTATCACTTCACAATCCTTGCTCGGAGCTTTTGGAGACTCTGTGCTTCGCCTTCTGAAAGACGCTCGACGCCATTGTGTTGTACATCCAGCCACCTACAACCTGTGCCAAGTACATACATATCTCTTATATCTTTGTCATCACCTGTCCACCACCCAGCGGCATGGCAGCAGCCTCTGCAAGCGGCTCCCCAGCTCCTCGTGGCCGCTCCCAATTTGACATTCACGAAGACGACGGCGGGATGGGCAACCCCAGTGCAATGCGTCAAGCGGTATGTTCATCCTTCCCTGCCAAATTCATATCACTGAGTCTCCCTCAGAGCTCCAAGCATGCCATCAAGCATAGTGACGACCCCGTCCCACTGGCGAGCTCCAAGCTTGGGAATGCTCAGGTCCAGGCAGGAGACCCTTCAGCAGCCGGCTACAAGGTCACCCACATCCTACCTTCACCGTCATGGAAACGGTATGCTAACGGATGTAGAAGCCGAAGCTCGACCAGCCTGCCTCTACAGTCCAAGCCGACGCGAAGGGTGATTCTATGGACGCCTTGTTGATCAAGCTAGCCGAGCAGCAGGCATTGCTCGAGAAGCAAAAGCAAAAGCAGGGTGTAGCATCCTCGGAGACCGCGAGTAAGGCTGCCGCGGGCCAAACGCTGCATGAGAGGGATAGTTCCTCGCCAACGACGGATCTCATGACACCCCTAAGCAGCTCTTCCAATGAAGAATCCGGCTTCAACATGGACAAAGAGGATGAAACAGTCAAGCTCAACGTCGTCGAGATGATGCGTCTGAAGCAAGAGCTTGATGCCGCCAAAGACCAAATTGCACGCCAGAAACAGGAGCTTGATCAGACCCGCATTATGAAGCACACCCTACATCAAGCTATCGGATCCCCATCTGACACTGAAGTCACCTCGAATGGGAACCCCATGGTGGACACCAATGGCACCCGTCAGACAACGTTGAGTCCGTCCGGCCGTTCTGGCAATCCACGCCAGGAAGTCCAATGGGATGCTCGTTCTGCAATGTCTGACACACCGTCTGTGGACAATTACAACGTAGCTCAGAACATCTGGCAAACCTCTTTCAGACCCTTGAGCAATGGCAGTCTCAATACTGCGATGAACCCGCATTACCAGTCCTCAGGCCAGGTCTGGGGTCCACCAGGAGGTCGACCTTGGGGCAATAAGGTGATAGCTAATAATGCACCGCAAATGATGATGCCACCGCAACAGCAACTGCTACAGCAACGTACCTTCTCTGGTCCTGCCTCGCCATTTTCCGCTACCGACTTCAACCAGTTTCAGAGTGGCCTTCCGCTTCGTCGTTCCAACACACAGACTCGTGCTACTTCCCTATTTCCACAGGTGCGTGATAATGGTTGGGACGCATATGGTGGTGGGATTGGGTCGTTGGACGGTATGACCATGAGCATGAACCCCGTTGCAGCTGGGCCGTATCAGACTCCTGGTATGTTCGGGGCACCTATGCCCTATCAACCACGCCCCATCGGCACGCCACTTTCTCCGACTGCGGCTGAATTTAGGGCGGGATCAGCCGCTGGTAATCCTTGGAACGCAGCTGTAAGTGAAGCTGGTACTCAGATAGGGTATTGTGCTGACTGGCAACGGCAGCCCCCGGCTTCCCCGGAGCAAACGTACGTTTCGCCATTGGAGCCTCTCAACTATCGTCGCCTTCTGGATCGTAGCGTTACCTGCAACTGGAAATATATCGTAGACAAGATCGTCTGCAACAACGACCAGCAAGCTTCGATCTTCTTGCAGCAGAAGCTCAAGGTTGGCACCGTGGAACAGAAGTTCGAGATTGTCGAGGCCATCGTTGCACAGGCTTACCCATTGATGGTAAATCGCTTTGGCAATTTTCTTGTACAACGCTGCTTCGAACACGGTACCCCGGAACAAGTAATAGCTATAGCGAATGCCATCCGTGGCAATACTCTGAGCTTGAGTATGGATGCATTTGGTTGCCACGTCGTTCAGAAAGCGTTCGACGTTGTTCCGGAGGACTACAAAGCCATCATGGTTCACGAACTGCTCCGTCGCATCCCGGAAACTGTCATCCATCGCTACGCTTGCCATGTCTGGCAGAAGTTGTTCGAGCTTCGTTGGAGCGACTCTCCACCACAAATCATGAAGTATGTCAACGAAGCGCTGAAAGGTATGTGGCACGACGTTGCACTAGGAGAGACTGGTAGTCTAGTGGTTCAAAACATCTTTGAGAATTGCCTTGAGGAGGACAAGGTATGGTTCAACTTCGCATTATCCTTAGAGACCGTCAGGCTAACAATACATGTCAGCGTGCATGCATCAACGAAGTGCTCGCTAGCATAGACATCGTTGCACACGGACAATTCGGCAACTGGTGCATCCAGCATATTTGCGAGCACGGAGTTCCTCAAGACCGTAGCTGCGCTATTGACCATGTCCTTCGCTACGCTACCGAATATAGCATGGACCAATTTGCTTCCAAAGTCGTCGAAAAATGCCTTAAGATTGGTGGTCCGGATTTCTTAGAGCGTTATCTCGAACGTGTCTGTGAAGGACGACCTGATCGTCCACGCATCCCTTTGATTGATAGTACGTCGCCGACTTTAGTCCGCTTGTTTATCAGTGATGCTGAGATTACCTCTAGTTGCTAGCGATCAGTACGGCAATTACCTAATTCAGTACATTCTCACTCATGCTAATCCCAACCACCGCGAGATCGTGGCATCTCACATGCGGTAAGCTGAACCAGCGTCTCCACCATGAGAGCAATACTAATCGAGCGTAGTAAGCACATGGTCTCCTTACGCGGTTCTAAGTTCGGCTCTCGAGTGGGAATGCTTTGCTGCAACCCGGCGTACGCTACACATCCAGGCCCTGGCGTGGGACTTCCAGCCGCGAATCGCTTCACCAGCGGGCAGCACAACTCATCCCGCTTCGGAGGCGCCTACCGTTAGGCGCTTCCTTACGGCTCTTGCATCGATTTCGCTTAGCACTTCGACGACGACCCCTGGCTCTATCGATCAGATATGCTGCGCAGCCACGACGGTGATGCTAGGGCTACTTGCCGCATAGCTGACCAGTGCTCATTCTTACTCAAATAAGCCCGATCGGACAACTTTCGTGGCTCTTCTCCTAGCTGCACGCGCTTCTTTCCTTGCTCTAACAGTTACAGTCATTCCGATTTATTATCTTCTACCCATCATCTTTCAGTCTAGTCGAATCTCAGCAAATGGGCACTTCGCACGCGATCGGATCTCGTACTCCCGAGGTCTTTGGAAAAGTCAAGCGGACACGGACCGATCGACAAGATCAGAATTATGTTAGCTATCAGCATGCTTGTTTGTTCCCATACACTTTGATGGTACCAGCTATCACTTTCTGTAGTGATCCAGTTTTGTATGTCCACTATTGTACTGGCATCAGCGTCCACGATGCTTCGCTTTGCGAGCTATGGTCAGCTTAGCCGAGACGGTACGTTGAAAGTGCATACTTGTCGTCTATTTGTGGCCATCCGCTGGCTTTCAAAGCCACCTTTAAACTAGCTCTCTTAGCAATTACTACGTAAACACACCAATCGTCTTTATTGCTTTCCATGTGGAATAAACGCATCTTGAGCTCAATCACTTTTACTCTGCAGCGTGAATACCTTCATGTCGAGTCACATCCGTAGGGGTGGGCGTGGGCATCGTGCTCATCAAGCCGGACTTCAAAATGTGTTACGTCTAAAGCCTTCACTTAATAAGCTCGGGTAAAGCAAGTCTATAGAGGAAGTTTATCAAGTTATTCAGATTGGTGCCGTGCTTGTGCTGCCAAATCCATTTCCTTCGCCCACGACGCCCGAAACCTCCCGTTCCCACGGTTTCTTCCTTTTGGCGGTTGACGGCTGTGATTCCTGCCCAGTGAGCAAAGTATCAGGCACTTCTTTCAATCCTGGTATTGGCTGGCCAGTGGTTATCAGATCGACCATCTGACTGAACGAGGTAGGGTAAGGTGCTGACGGCTCGCTAGGGGATAATGGGATCCCGGAGGACGTGAAATCATTGACAACAATAGACATGTTGGCGTGAGGATCGCCTAGAGAACGATCTGTAGCTGTGGAAAGAGGTGGATCCCCATTCACTTGTTGTTGGGTTCCCTGTTGAGCTCGCCATATTCGATAGCCATCGAAATCGGCCGGAACATTATATTTCCTGCCCGAGAAACCACTCAGATGCTTCGGTCAGGCGATGAATGGGGAAGATGGATTACCTAGCATAGTAGAAACATTGAGCTCTGAGAGTCAGTAAATCTGCATGTTCGGAAGACGGATCTGAGCCCAGGATGGCTACAAGTCCACTCTGAAACTCTAGGTCTGCTTCCCAAGGATAGGTGTCCAGCTGTCGGAAAAGGTTTGCTTCGTCGTTGCTGTCCGTTGCCATGCCGGGTGCTTTGAAGGACGTGGCTGTTGGTGAACACATACTCCTATTCACCTAGTAGTGCAATCCACCCGGTAATGCAACCGCTAGTGATTTTAATGCAAAGCTCAGGGTTATAAGGGTGGACCCTAAGCTTTATGTGCCAAAATCACTAGCGGTTGCATTACCGGGTGGATTGCACTACTAAGGTAGGTGAGAAGGAGTAACTCTGCTGCATAGCGTGCACAAATCGATTCGCCAAGGCTGAGATGTTATGCACACCATCCTCACTCACTCCATCACTTTGCGCGCTCACCCTGTTCTTTGTTAAAATCTGCTATGAACGACCCGATCTTCATATCCTCGACCTTGATATCCACAGCATCTCCACCTTCTCAAATTGCATATCCATAACTCCACAGCATCAGCTTATTTCGTTTGCGCGCCATCGCTCATCATGGGCGAGTTCATTGGGCAAGACTTTCCATTCTGCACCAACGAAGCTTCCACTGATAATTGAATGCCAGCTCCCGAATATCACTGGTATCAAAAAGGGACATTCGGTAGGTCTACAAGATCGTCATACTTTTCTTTTAATGCCTAAGCTGACGCGCCTGTAGCTATGTCGGCACCCTCCACGAAATCAATTCCGAGAACTCCACGGTCGCGCTCGAGCAAGTTGTCTCTTTTGGCACCGAAGGACGTCGGCCCGGTGAAGAAGTACCAGCGTCTGACAATGTCTACGAATATATCGTCTTCCGTGGCAGCGATGTGAAAGACCTGAGGATTGAAGAGCCAGCCCCGCCCAAGGACAATAAGCCGCCGCAGGTACCGGACGATCCTGCTATATTGGGCGTGAGTTTCGCAAGACTTCTCGTATACCTACTTTAGTTACCTCCCTTCGTTTTGAGAGATACGATGTGATGAAGAATTCCGGATGTAAATACATAAGTACCACCGAAAGCGCAAAATCCTGTGGAAATCTCCGTTGCCTTCCTTCTGATCTTAACATTTTCACCGCCAATTTGCTCTCCATTGGGCTCTCTTCATTCGCTAATATAATACTGGATCTAGAGCGCCCGGCGACCCGAGTCAATATCAGCGCGTCAAGGTTCTGTACCGGCTACATCGGAAAAGCAGGGAACACCCCAGCGGACTCCGCCAACATTCCAGCCCCAACCGCAACAGCACGCACAAGATCAAGGACCTATTCAGCAACAGCAACGGCAGCAAGCACCCCCAAATTTCCCCCATCAGCCGCCCTTCGGTTACCCTTACGGCCCGCCGCCCAACCAGCGCTTTGGCCCATATGGATTCCCACCAGGTCCTGGCTTTTCTGGAATGCCCTACAGTGCCCCACCACCTTGGGGCTATCCTCCACCAGGACAAGGCTACCAACAGCCGCCACCTCGACCATTCTTTAACCAGCAGATGCCAATTGGCCCAAGCGGTCAATCTCAACAACAGGGTCCGCCGCCCCAGCAAACCCCTCCTGTAGGAACGGCAGCAAACCAACAAATGCCGACCCGCGTTCTTCAGGAGCCTTCAAACAAACCTGCTGCCACTGTCAATCTGCCCAGCGCCACGACTACACCTGGGCCGTCCGCAACGGCAGCAAACGGTCCGCCACCGCCAACGGAGTCGAAGCCTGACGTTGCGGCTGCTCTGGCCCCGCCTGCAACTCAGGTTTTTCAGCAACCTCCATCTCTGACTCCGCAAGCTGCTGTTGCGCCTCGAAGCGGTCGTATCATTCCAGCCGTACCGCGTGTTAGCCCTGCTGTCAAGCCAGTTGTGCCCGTTAATGGAATCACACAGCAGCAGTCGAACGGTGCTCCTGCAATTCAGCCCCTTGTGCAGCCTTTAGCGCCCAAACCAGGGCCGGTGGCGTCTAAAACGGTCGAGATGGCACATCAAGATGCTGTCGCCGCCGTTCAATCTGCGATGGCAAAGATTCCGCCGAAGAGAGCGACGACCGGCGACAAGGCGATGGAGAACCTTACTAACAAAGTCAATGAAATGCGCGCGAATGACAATATCCGCTCGTCCAAGCAGCCAGGAACTGGTGGTTATGCAGCCGGTAACCGTGGCGGGCGAGGAGGCCGTGGAGGCAGAGCCCACGGCGAGCAGCAGACGAGAAAAATCGAGGTCCCCAAGACGGACTACGATTTCACTACCGCGAACGCGAAGTTCAACAAGCAGGATCTTGTCAAGGAGGCCATCGCGACAGGCTCGCCCCTAGAAGACGGACAAATCGCCGAAGACTTGACCGATGAATCTGCAATCGATGGCGCTAGCCACCATAACAGCGAGCCTGTGGTCATCCCTCCAGCACCAGGGTACAACAAGAAGTCCTCATTCTTCGATAACATCTCGAGTGAGGCAAAGGAGCGAGCGGATGACGCTAGTGGGGCAAAGAGACTCGGTGGACGTGAGTTCCGTTCCGAGGAACAGAGAAAGAACCTTGAGACCTTCGGCCAGGGTAGCGTTGACAATAGCTACCGCGGCGGGCTCAGAGGACGCGGACGTGGGCGCGGGTACGGCGGGCGAGGCCGGGGCTATGTAGGTAGAGGCTATGCCAGCAGAGGTGGTTCGGTGAGAGGAGGTCGAGGGGTAGTTTCCACTGAGAGCTAAGGGCAGGCCTGGACTGAGGTTATACACTACAACTGGTGCATGGGGTCACCATGGGTATTTTCTACTCTACCGTGTACGCAGAGGGTGGGTCAGACAGGATGTCGGCTCTACGAAAACTAGCTTACAGAGCGCTTGTATACTTCCACTACTCGGCGGCTACGGTCTACATTGCTTCACAGAAGCTCATTCGATATGAGTTTAGTTTTTCCTCGAGCCTTGTCTCCCGCAGACAATTCAGCGTGTATAGTGACAAAGATCTCCGAGGTTGCCAAACGCAGCTTGTGAGACTGAGATGCTCGGTTCTCGCCCAGCCACCGCAAGATGTACTATCGCATGCGCTGGCATCAGTAGGTGCTTTATCTCTTAGCAATCCTTACGGCATCCTCCTCTGGCTCCCCAGAGTCCTTCGATGGTATTCGCAGACTTCTCGAACCTTGACTCTGCCAGCGCATGCGGTGTGATCTAGAACTTACTCAACAGAGCCCAGGGATGGGCCCCACGCAGGTGCACGCACAATGGCTGCGACGTATCTTCAAATCAGAACGAGCAGCTCCAAAGGCCCAGCCTCCATTGTAAATTGTTAGCTTAGTAATAGGTACATTGACTCCCTCACTTCAACAGCCTTCCGCCGTCACTTTGGATAATGGTTCCAGTCAAATTTTGGTCCTTCATGGCATACAGATACGCCTCCGCCACATTCTCTGGCGTGCCCACCTGCCCGACCAAACTCCCATCCTTGAATCGCTGCAAGACGCCCTCGAGCCTCTCCTTCGGGATATCACCGAACAGCTCCGTATACACCGCACCAGGGCTGATCAAGTTGACCCTCAGAGGCGCCAGATCCACTGCAAGGCCCCGTGCCATGCCCTCGAGGCCCGAGCCCCACGCAGCAATAACACTCCAGCCCTTGATCGGTCGGTGAGAATTGCTCCCGCCGGTAAGGGTAATGGAGGATCTTGGCCCCGGGGACATGTACGTCGGAGCCAGCTTCGCCAGCATCAGTGACCCCATGAACCTCACAGTACCGGTTTGCTGGATTGACTCTACAGCCGCTTCGGCGACAGGGACGATCTTCAAGGCATCACCGGCAGTGAAGACAACATGATCGATCTTGCCATCTCCGACTGCGATCTTCAAGAGTGCGTCCAGGTTGGCTTCTAGAGATGGAAGCTGGGATAGATCGCAGACGTAGCCGGAGACGTGAGAGGCAAGCTTGGGGTAGGAGGACTGCAGACGCGAGATGGCGCCGGATAGTTTGGAGGGCTTGGATCCGGAGATGCAGACATGGGCGCCGTGCTCGAGGGAGGCTTCTGCTACGCAAAACCCGATGCCGGAGGTGCCGCCGAGGATTAGGACGCGGGCGGAGTGGAGCTTGGATGTGTATTTGGTGGTAGAGAGCGACATTCTGGTCGAAGTGGATGTGGAGGTCAATGGTTCTGCGTTGGTACGGACGGAGGGTTTCCGTCAAGCAATCGATAGTTGAAGGGATTAAGGAGAAATCCGGGGAGTTGTTGCTCTTGATCTAGGCTTTTATGCAAGAGAGTCCGATTATGTCTGCGCCAGCCATGGCCTCCTCGCTCAGACCGGACGTTGGCGCCGTGATCTAGCCTAAGAGGTGCAGTGTCTCGATGGGGCAGAAAGTTATATCGGATCTAGGCAGATGATTCAAGCTGCTTAAGTAGCGTCTCGATGGACGAGCCGGACTTGATATTCCACCGACCCCGATTGCGTCCTCCCTGCATGGACGGCCTTAGGAAAGCGACGACCCCGATACTTCATTAATGCTTCCCATCGATGTGCAAAACAGCGTTAGGATATCGACGACCCAGATATCAATGCTCCCCATGATGTGCAAGTCTCGAATGACAGTCTCGATATTACGTCAAAACCAAGCGTTCCACGGATACTCGGACAGAACTCGCAGTATCTCCGAAGAGATACATCAGACAAGAAAGAAGGGATAATCAAAACTTACCGGGAGCGGTCTGAGGCACATTGACAGGACATTGTCTCATGATGGCGTTGAACTGGTTACGTAAATGCATTGCCATTCACGCCTCCATTTCCTGCAGTGGTAAGAATATATGCAACCATTTTTCGCACCCCTTAGGGAAAGGTGTTTCTCTACTCCACACGAACACAACGGTTAATCACTGGAGACACTTGGCTGGAAAGATAGACAGTCAGAGCATTGATAGTGGTGGATGATACTTGACAGGAGGGTCTGCAAAAGGTAAAGTAGCTGAATCATGGGAACTGCACCAACCCAGGGCACCGCATGGTATGCAGCGTAGCACATGGCAGGTTCTCAATGCATGAAGGGACTATTTTAAAGGTGTCAGGGAGGCAAATATTAAAAGGCTAACGAACAGGGCTTCCTCAGGGTTGGCAGTCCTACTATGTCCGTCACGTCTTCCCAAGTTTTCTCCAACGGTCCTGCTCTTGATGACAGACCTTCTCCATGTGCTTCCAGACTTCCCCACCAAGTCGTTCACGCACCTGATTCCGTCTCTCGAGAAGCATCTCGTGACTACCTCAGATCTTTTGACGCTAGATGCCCTTGAGGTAGCCAAGAAGGCCCAACTACCGTTGCTTGATGTTCGAAGGCTTGCGAACCATGTCATCGCATCCTTACATGCCGAACTGGGTCTCAGCAAGAGCGGAAGCGCCACAACCCAAAGCGATGTACGAACGGCGGAGACTGAGGGCAACGTGTCCCTGAGCCATTCTCGCAAGATTCTCACCGAGCCGTGGGTGTACATCAGCACCCTTGACCCTACTCTAGATGCGACTTTAGGAGGTGGCATTCCTCCTGGCTACCTGACAGAGATTGTCGGGGAAAGGTACTAATCCATGCTGTCGCAAATTTCAATTGCTCTATGCTGACTTGATTCTAGCGGGGCAGGCAAGACCCAAATTCTCCTATGTCTTCTCCTTGCCAGCCAGCTTCCCCCCCCACATGGCCTTTCTCGTTCTGCACTGTACATCTCCACTGAAGCTCCGTTACCGACCTCTCGCCTCAAGCAGATCCTAGCCGCACACCCTGTCTTTCGGTCTCATGAGGCGCCTCCGACTCTTTCGAGGATTCTGGGCATACAGACGCCGGACCTCGAGTCGCAAGAGCATATTATCACCTATCAATTACCCATCGCCATTGCAAGGAATGATGTCGGTCTGGTGGTTGTCGACTCAATAGCAGCGAACTACCGAGCTGAACGCTCAGGTTCGAGTGCGCCGGCTGCGCTCGCCGAACGATCTGGGCAGCTCTCACGGTTGGGCTCACAGTTGCAGGAGCTAGCCCGCCGCTTCAATTGCGCTATTGTGCTATCGAACCAAGTCGCAGATCGCTTTGCTCCTGTTCCATCCATGCCACCATCGTCAGCGTCCAGATTAGAGATCGCAACGTCGTCATCACCTCAACCCCATTCCTCAATACCTCAGCAAGTCCGCAGCTTCAACCCATTGACGCTTGATCATCAACTCCGTTTCTTCTCTGGCTGGGGTTCTCATCCTAACCCAAGTCATCACAACTTCAAATCTCCTTCACTGGGTTTGGTTTGGGCGAATCAGCTCGCTTGTCGACTGGTACTCCTCAAGGATGCGTCTCCTGCACAAGGGATTGGGGGTTCACAGTCCCGTGAAACACTGGGGGGCGAAAGCACTGATTGGACCCCGATGAAGTGGAGACGATGGCTGAAAGTGGCCTTTGCTGCCTGGGCTGACGCGACGGAGGGTGCTGATGAAGATGTTGAGTTTGAGATATGGGCTGGGGGCGTAAGGAGCGTTAAGCTTTTAGATGAGGGTCTCGTCAAATATTGACATCTTGTCCGATACCGCGATGTCTGGTAGGGCTTCTCTGTATCGAAATACATACCTTACATGTGCAGAACATAGAGTCCAGGGAAAGCAACCATCGAGGTCGCCTCGCCAGAACGCGCTAGGTTGCCGCCCTAGCCCTGTCGCGAACTTCTTTTCTGACTTGGCAGCTCTTTTAACCCCCATCTGTAACCTGCAATACCGCAATATTCGAATTGATCTGGCGTCCTGATCAAGCTTTGTAGTGATATACGCCAAATTTTCCACCCGTCAGCTGCCTCAAGTTCTACGGTGAATCGCTTGAGTGCCCCTGTTATACCCAGATCACAACCCTCCTACCTAATCCTAGAGCTTTTCTCCGTACCTTAAAGCCATGTCATCCAACGCAGTTGCCAATCCTGCTGCTCAACAACCATCGAAGAGCGCTCGGAAGAAGAAAGGCAAAGCTGATGCTCCCGCAAAAGTACCCACCGCACCTGCCGAAACCGAAAATGGCGGTGATTCACCTGTAGCCATGGAAGGAGCCACGAATGGGGCTGATGGTGCATACGAGAGCCCATACCTCAAGGATCTGTATAGGTATGATTCTGCAAGAGCTAGGTTATGGGACACCGTTAATTGTTTCGCAGGAATATACGCAACATTAAGAAGAAGCTTGTAAGCCTTGCCAGGTCCCGACGAGACGCTTGACTGATCCTCTTCCCTAGACTTCGACACAGAAAGTCGACTCCATAATCGCCGAAAATCCGAATGTTCCATTAGATGAACTTCTTTCCTCGCGTAAGATCAATGCCGATCAGAAAGCCCAAGCAGAGAAGAAGCCTTCGCTACAAGCCTCCTTGAGCCAATTCGAAGAACAGCTCGCACAATTCAAGCAATTCGATGACGAGTCCCAGAAGCGCCTCACTTCTGAGAAGTCTGCTCTCGAGACCTCGCACAAGGAGGAGCTGGAGAAAGCAAGAGATGCGTCGGTGGCTGAGGCAAAAGCAGAGGGCGAGAAACAGAGCAAAGACAATCTCCTCGTTCTGAGCAAGTTCCTTCGGGCGGCAGCAGCTAAACGACAAGGAGGGGACGAGAATTCGCCAGAGAACCGTGCCTTCGAGGGAGCCCTGCTACTAGTCTACGGCGGTGAACTCGGAGCAGTCACGGCGATGGAGAAGCTGATCTCGGGCAGTGATGAGATGGTCCCCACTGTGGATGGAGTCCCGTCTGACTTCTCCTGTAAGTGGAATCTACTACTATGCAAACCCGTTTACGCACTTTCTTTTCCTCTACGATGCTGATTGCCGTACAACAGTCAAGCAAGTCAAAGATTTGGCATTTGAGTATGCCCCTTATGCTGCTGAGGAAGCATGGGCCGAAGACGTCGCTCAGTCGGAGCCCGCACCTCCAAGCGTAGAAACCGAAGAACCGCCACCACCAGTCGCCGCGACTGACCCCACAGTGGCCCACGCTGGATTGACAGAGATCGATACTGAGGCTCAGCCGTCTTCGAACGGAGTCGCCCATCACATCGAGACGCCCTCAGTGCCGGACGCGTCGAACATCGACGCAGGAGCAGCCAACGCGGCAGCGGAGACTGACTGGGAGCCCAAGATGTCAGCCTCTGGGGAAGCTGGACCCGACGGCAGGGTCGAGATCCCACGTGATCCTGCAGAAACTGAAACTGGCAATGCCGCTACCCCTGCGGCGATGGCAGGCACTCAGAGCTGGGCCGAAGACGTTCCTTCTGAACCTACCCCAGCTCCTGCTTCGTTCGCCGAAGGAGCCCCAGCTAACGGCGGTGATGGCTTTCATGAAGTGCATCATGGGCGCGGTCGCGGACGTGGCGAACATCGTGGAGGAGGCGGTCGCGGCCGCGGAAATCGAGGTGATCGTGGAGGCGAAGGTGGGTATCGTGGTGGGCGTGGAGGGTATCGCGGAGATCGAGGTGGCGGAGATGGTGAGCGCCGTGGGAGAGGACGGGGTGGCTTCAGAGGCAACCGTGGCCGTGGAGATGGACCGTCCGGTCGTGGCGATGGATCCTCATGATGCATCGAGCCAGGCAATATGTAGGAGACCGATGCCGACCCCGCGGTTGGTGGTCTCCCCGCAGATTGCCTGATGCATCCTGGGGTTGCGCTTCCTTCGCGCTGGGCCGGTAGCTCGGTGCTGACGGGGAAATGTGCCATCTGCAGGGTCTTGTGGTCTATCTAGCGTTGCATTTGTCTTCAATGTGCTGGTGCCTGGCTAAAAGCAAGTCATGTCACGCATAGCGAACGGAGCACTCGGTGTGCCTTAGTCTACGAATACCCCAACCCGATTAGTTCGCTCTACCACAGTACCACTCCTATGAGGATGCGGAATGCGGATTCGATGGTCAAGATCCGCTGGCAGCCATGGCGCGGGACGGCAATCCCGTATTACGTGCATGCTTCGTGAGGCTTCTGACATCAAATCCCCACATTCGACCCCAGCGATTCGAGGCGCGGGTACCTTGCATGCTCCACGTCAACTGAAGTGTCCAGTAAAATATCTGCAAGACAACAGGGGCGTCCCCGATACATTGATGCTCTAAAGTATTGAATCGTAATCTGCACATCGTCTTGCAGCACGAGGTTGGAGAAAGACATCGTTGCAGTGTTGGAGTCACCATTGCTCCGTGTACTAGCCAGACCAATCCAAGCGATTATACAATTGACCTGTCCTCACGATCCCTGTCTGTGGCTATATGTATAAGTTATCACAGCGGCTTCTCTAAGACGCTCCCTTCGAGTTGGGCAGTAATTGTGTCACAATGAAGATAATTAGAACTTCTTATGTAGTCCGGGCTAGTAAGACACTTCTTGGAGAACTAGCTAAGCATGCCTTTGTTCACAGTCTGCAATTACCCCTTTGTGGGGTGTCTGTTGCAAAGAACTTGAAGGTCTCGTATGCTTCCGGGCCAAGAATTCTTCGATTGCCGATATCTGATAAGATGAGTCAGGCATGAGGCTAGCTTTATCAGGCATAGCGGCCAAGATCAACCTTTGAACCTCCACTCATCACTCTTTGGTCCTCGCATCGTTGATATTCCAGCTGACTGATGTGATCTCGGTGTCGCTCCCACCTTTACCTGGGGATGGCGAGGCTGATTACACCAGATAAGGACCAGTACCGACGTAATAATCCCTGATACCCTCTCGCCTGCCCTCGACTACATCTCCCAAGGACTCGATCTACCGGTTCTGCACCAGCCCTGGACCGGCGATCGGATCCTTCTACGCCCTTTGAAACTGAATTTGTGTCCCGAAAGAAACAGTCCTCGATGGCGACTGCCGCGATGTCCCCTCCAAGTGAAATGGAGGTGGACGTCGAGCACAAACCCACCCTGACCCCTCCGGCCAGCGAAGAAGCGGACAAACAGTATGACTCAGGGTCAGAGCTTTCTGAGCTAGAGCTGGAGCCTGAGAATAAGCCGGAAGATGATGGAGAGATTAAGCCCGATCATTACTATGACGGTGGAAAGATTCCTGTCTTTAAGCCTGTGAGTTCTGCCCATAGATCACGCATGAACCATTCGTACCAACCTGAACGCTGTACTGTTTAGTGTTTGGGCTGTGGATGAAAGCTAACATGATGCTTCTTTGACAGACCATGGACCAATTCCGAAGCTTCAAGTCCTTCATCCATAAGATCGATAAGTATGGTATGAAGTCGGGAATTGTCAAGGTCATACCACCGAAAGAATGGCAAGTCATTGGCTGGACAACATTCACTTCTAGGGTACAATGGGCGCTAATGGCTTTGTCTAGGCGCGATACGCTACCCGCTTTAGACGAGCAGGTGAAGACTGTGAAAGTCAAAAATCCTATCATTCAGGAGTTCCACGGAACATTCGGTACCTACACCCAAGCGAACATAGAAAAGCAACGATCCTACAACCTACCTCAATGGAAGGCACTCTGTGATGAGAGTAATCATCAACCACCGGCAAGACGGGGGGAGCGTAGGCGCAATCAGGAGAAAGCAACAAGAGCTGCACCATCTCGAGCCAAAAAGCAGCCAGAGACTACTTCCACGGGTCCAGCTGCTAAGAAGCGTGGACCCGGCCGTCCCCGGGTCCGCCCATTACCGACTACTGTTCACGAGCATGGTGGAGAAGGTGAAGACGAAGAGGCTGCTTCGCATCAGCAGACTCCCCCAACGCCCAAGTCTCCATCCATAAAGCCTACAAAAACTACGAAAGTCAAGAAAGAACAGCTCAGCGACGATGAAGGTGATGGACCGCAGCAGAAGTCCGTCTCCTCGAGGAGGCAGCACAACCGTGGAGCGCAAGCCGATGTTGTTGACGAAGAAGCTTTCAAGTCCTTCGACTACCGCATCCATAACCAGGATGAATGGACCTCTGAACGTTGTCAAGAATTGGAGACCGCCTATTGGAAGAGCTTGAACTTTAATAATCCACTGTATGGAGCGGACATGCCTGGATCTCTGTTTGATGACGGTACAAAATCCTGGAACGTAGCCAAGCTCGAAAATTTGCTTGATGTACTTGGACAAAAGATTCCTGGCGTCAATACCGCCTATCTCTACCTGGGCATGTGGAAAGCTACGTTTGCCTGGCACCTGGAGGATGTAGACTTATACAGCATTAATTACATTCACTTCGGGGCTCCCAAGCAGTGGTATAGCATATCTCAGGCAGACGCTAGGCGCTTTGAGGCTGCTATGCGCAGTAAGTACTGTTCTCCATTTACCTACCGTCCCATGCTAATCACACTGCAGATGTCTGGCCCACGGACTCCAAGGCTTGCGATCAATTCCTGCGGCACAAGACCTATCTTATATCTCCACAATTACTTCAGTCACAGTACAATATTCGTGTCAATAGGCTCGTTCATCACGAGGGCGAATTCGTCATCACATTTCCCTATGGCTACCACTCCGGTTATAATCTAGGTTACAACTGTGCGGAGTCAGTGAACTTTGCTACTGAGTCTTGGCTTGATTACGGCCGAGTAGCGAAGAAATGCGATTGTGAGGCCGACAGCGTGTGGGTCGATGTTCACGACATTGAACGTAGACTGCGCGGAGAACCAACTCCCGAGTATTACGAGGAGACCGAGGAAGAAGAAGAGGAGGATGAAGATGAAGAATTACCTACTGATCTGCCAACTCCGCCTGGAAGCGTCAAAGGGAAGCTGAAGCCTAGAAGCCACAAGCGAAAGAGAGATGTCAACGACAAGGGTGGAAAGCAGAAGGTCAAGAAGCTGCGAATCAAGATTAAGGCACCCGTGTATGAGCCTTGCGTCTTATGCCCGAACAACAACAAGTATGACAAGATATTGGCTACAGACAATGGAAAGCAAGCTCATCGTCGCTGTGCTTTGTACACCCCTGAAACGTACATATCCGAAGACGGTGGTAAGGAGAAGGTATGTGGTGTGGATCGGATTGACAAGGGTCGCTGGGAGTTGAAGTGCAACCACTGCCGCAACAAGAAAGGAGCAGTCTTCCAGTGCTCCCAGAAGAAATGTGTCAAGGCTTATCACGCCACCTGTGCTGCAGAAGCGGGTGTACAGGTCGACATTGGCCTGGTTCCAGTCTATGCAGAGGACGGAACCGAGTATACCGATACTGGCATCGACTTCAGATGTCGTATCCACCGGGTCAAGAGGAACAAGAACGTTGGAGGCGACTCGCTCGAAGAAGACTCTTTCATTCGGAAGCACGCACTGAAACTGCCCGTGGGAGAGCTAGTCCAGATGCAGTTCTACCACAAGGATATCTTTGCCGGTGTGGTATTAGAGAATAGAAAGACTGAGCAGACCCTGTTGGTGGAGCTGCAACCGACTGGGTAAGTCAGCTACTTTTTTGGAATACCCCCTGAGACTAACCTTCACAGTGAAAAGTTCGAGGTCGAGTACAAGTGGCTGCTTGTATTTGACACTGCCGATTCGCAGCTACCAATACCGTCAGAAAACGCCAAACCTCTGCCTCCGGAATTGGCCCAAAAGTCCCGTACGACGGCAGAAGATCCGTTGAGTAGTCAGCCAAAAGCCGACCAACCGTTCTGCGATGGACAGAGCAAGTTCGTCTGGTCGGAGTTCAATACTTGCCATAGAATCAAGAACTCTGATCAGGTTAAGATTGATTTCGCTAAACCAAAGACTGTTTGGTTTTACCTCGGGAAGAAGTCGACTGAGGCGAAGGCACAATATACTGCAGATCTCGCCAAACCTATCCACGACCCAAGTGCGAATTTCCTGGACTCCGTCAAGCCTGCTCCTGCGGCGATTACCTTACCGTCTCAGCGTCGATCATTCCCAGCCTCGTACCCTACTGGCGTCAATATCCACGCCTTGAACGCTGCACGTGCTAACGCTCAGTATCAGCAACCCAGGGTGCAGCCAAAGCCTCAAGTTCCGCCTCAGATCCAGCCTCAGATCCAGGCTCAACTCAAACCTCAACTGCCAGATGACCGGCCATATAATGGTAAGTACGCGATCAAGGAGCCTTTGCCAAGACACAGAGCAAGCTTTGGTTACAGCGTTGACCCCCAGGCCCTGAACAACCAGCGTGCATTCACTCAAAATGCTAGCGGGCAACCAGGTCAGCGCTATCAAGGCTACGGGGCTCCACCAGCTCAGATGAGTCCGCCAGCGCCAATCGCTCCTATGATGGGATCGTCCCAGCAGCGATCACAATCTACGTCCTATAGTCAATATGGCCAATATGGTCAAGCCAACAACGTAAGCCGCAGCACCCCATTAAAATGTTTGTGACTTCCTGTTCTAATATTTTCAGTGGACTCCGCCAATGCAACAGTACCAACGGCAGCCGCAGCAGGTCCAGAAGACATACCCTCGCCCTCTGTCCCAAGCCCCGGTTGCCAATATGATGGGTGCGAAGCCTCCGGCGGTCAAGAGCCCGTTCGTCACCCCAAAACCCGCCCAACAATCCCCTAGCGCTCTACACACACCAGTGGCACATGCGAATAGTGCCCAGAGACCTTTGGATCCTTTCTTAGAGAAGTATCCTTATCTACGCGAGGCTAATAAAGATCGACCTGCTGTCTACCAGTCGCCTTATGCCCCAGGAGGTGGATTCGCAACGGCTTGGCTGCCAAATCCAGATGCTCCTCTTCCCACCCATTCGAGAACCCTCAGCCTAGACTTTCTGATGCAGCGCTCTTCGAGCCAGCAGGAGAAGGTCAGTACACATATGCGACGACAATTAGAGACATCTGAACAGTTCCAGAAAGACAGAATTCGATCACAGCAGGAGCAGCTTGAGAACATGCAGCACCAGCGTAGCTATGATCAGCAGCCGCCCTCGCAGCTTTACTCGTCCATGCCACCTTCTATCTCACCAACATACACAACCATGCAGCCATCGCCATTTGGCGGAACGAACCGGCAGTATCAGCAATATCCGAAGCAATACTCACCCCCCGTAGTAAGCAATCCATACTCTTACGATCTGTCGCCTCAGCCATACACTCGACAGTACACGGACCCATATGCAGTAATGCACAACAGCCCTCCACCGCAACATCAAGCTCAACAACGTCGGCCTTCGTTTGGCCTACAATATCAATCGCCGCAGGATTTCCAGCTGCAAATGCAGCGTGAGTCCAATTCAGGTGCTGGGGGTTTCGACCATTTCTTTAAGGGTCTACAGAATGCCGCGGCTGTAGGGCATCAACGTGCTGGGAGCCATGGAGGTAACGGCGCAGGCCAGGGCAGCCCGATCAAGTCCGAGATGGGTAATGGAGGTGAGATGCTGCCGGTGATGAGGGAGCGGTTCTAGGGCGCACGAACATGAAATCTTCATGGCGGACACGTTTAAAGCCAGGTAGTCGTGACCGGCGCTCCCAAAAATTTCAGTTTTCATTAGGGGGCGCAGGTGCGCTGGTATAGTTCCTTCTGACTTCCGATTGCCGCCAATGGGACGTTTGCAACGAATCGTGCGAGATGGCGCAGTGGTGGGGCTATGATGGAGTCATGTTTGCAACAGACGACAGTATGAAATATGGGGGGTATCATGGGTGCCATGGCTAGCTGGCTTGTACTCTACTTGTACTCTAGCGTTGCCTAAGCTTCTCCACCTTCGTAGCAGGGCGTAGGCAGGTACATCAAACAGCATCATATTACTAGCAAACAGGCTGTGCAAGTCTTTCCGGACAATCTCTCGAAAATACGTCGAACAATGTCACGCGGCAGCAAACAAGCCGGCAAGGTTTCAGCTGTCATATCACCTGTGAGCCGAATCAAAAGAAGCCTCATGCAAAATCCAGGACGATTGCCATACATCTTATTCTGGTAGAATACACGGACAAAGCGACATCTCAAGGTGATCGTTCCCAAAGATCTCAAGCCACGCCGCCCAAATTCACAGTCGTCTCTTCTCTCATACCGGCAAATTGAATTTCTTCCCCTGCAATACCCTGTCACACCCCAGTCATTAGCGCCCAGTCCTGAAACACGACTTCACGCCACGAAGCAGGCACTTACTTGGTATAGTAGATGTAGAAAAAGTCCGAATACAGAATCGTCTGCACAGTCCCCGCCACCCACGGTATGGGATCCATATACCCCTCTGCGAAATACCTGTACAGCCAATTCGGGATGTATAGCGCCCTGTAGATGCCGAGCGCGAAGAGGTAGTGCGTCGTGATAGTATCGGCCTCGCCGGTGCGCTGCAGCATGAAGAGCTGAGGGAGGATGGCGACGGATTCGAGCCAGATAGAAAAGGCCCACAGCATCTCGGTGAACTCGTAGCGGTAGGGGAAGAGGACGGCGAGGACGGCGCTGCCGCCGAGGAGGTACTGGACTTTGAAGGTGTCAATGTTGGGGTCGTGCGTGGGCTTGTAGTCGTTGAGCATGAGGAAGATGACGTAGGATTGGGCGGCGAGGAAGAGGATCTTGAAGGTGGTGTTCCAGACGGTGCCGGTGGTGAAGGTCCAGAAGATGTCTATGGGGAAATGGTCAGTTGCGGGGTTGGAGGGGATGGTGGAGAGCTGGACCTAGGTATCTGGTGATGTAGACGAGGAGGTAGAGGACTTGCGATTTGAATGATATGCCGGATGCGCTCTAGAGAGGGGGGTGAGCGAAGGGGCTTCCGCTGGGGATTGGTTAAGGGGGGGGATATACACTCGATGATTTCATCTTCTGGAGGAGTATGAGGATTGATGCCAGGTGCGCGAGGTCCGCTGTACCAGGTTAGCGAGCTGCGAACCATGGGCGGAGAGCTGGTGGCTTTCTGGGCGGAGGTTTGTCCATACCGCAGATGCGGAAGAGGTTCATATTGGTCGTGGGGAGCCGAAGCTCAGCTAGACCCCTGTAACGGACAAAATAGAGATTGTCTGCAAAGATGAGGTCTGAAATGGAAGCACCAATTGAGGAAGCGCTGTCGCCCGCGGCTGGGTTTCACTCGAAAAATGTTGACACGTTCGGAAATGGTACAGGGCGCAACAAGGGTCGAGCGTGCCGTAGGGCTGAAGGGACAGGGGTCTACATTGTACTCTAACCTACCTCACCATCTCGATATGGGTAAGTAATTAAATATGATGTCGAAGCTCTGGCCCATCAGCCTTGCCATTTGAGCAGATTCACAGTGATAGTCTCCGTACGAGATGGAGGATGTGTAAAAGTCCAGAACTCGTTCTGGATGCTCTGACTCGGGCAAGTAGTCTGGATTTAGACCATACGATAATCAACCCCCGTTCAGCGTCAGCACGCTTTGACGATTCCAGTGCCCCGAATCTCCTTGGTCATCCCTCACATCTCCTTATCTCATCTGACCTTAAGCCTTTCTTGTAAGATCTCCTTGGTTCCGAGAGCGACCTGACTGCACGCCAGAGCAACGGTTACCGTCTCATACTTCTTTCAGGGTAGCATCAGTCAGTATGGTCACGCAAAGCGGGCAAATGACTTCGGCTGAGGGCTTCAAAGAGAGGACGTGAGTTTCTTCTACCGGTTAATACAATCTTTATCTATGTTGACCGATCTTCGCGAACATGTAGCGAGATTCAATCGGACCCTACCTTCCTTGGTCTGCCTCGAGAGATCCGGGACAAAATCCTCACGCTTTTGCTGGTCAATCAGGACGTGTTTCTCGAGGATAGAGACTCTAGCGAAGACACGGTGACCGAGGAACACGTTACCGAAGGAGCCAAAGCTACCGCTGCAGTTCTTCCCACAACAATTGGCGCGATACTCATCTCCGAGGTGGAGTTGAAAAACTTCAACAAGCACTGGAAGCGATCTTCCTACGTAAGATACGTAACGGAATCTGACGATGTCAGTGAGGTTGAGGATGAGGATGACGAAGATATCGACGATATGGGACGTTCATTACTACCAACAACATACTGCCTTGGTTCTGAAGTGGCCCTCCAACTTTTCCTCGTATGCCGTCAAATATACGATGAGGCTTTGTACATCTTCTATGGCAAGAACCGCTTCTACGTGAACGCGATGGCCAGTTTGGTACCTTTCTTAGAGGACCGACCAGCGGCAGCACGGAAGCTCATTCAAATGTTGTCCATCCCGGTACCGTATGGTAAGCAATTTCTCAACGGAGACTGCGACGAGGAGATCCCGCGCTGTCGCGCTGTTACCAATGAGACATTCGCGGAGGCTTGCACGTACCTAGCGAATTCGCCGGACAACCTTTTAAACCTGAAGCAACTTGATCTTCGTATCTGGGATTTCCATGATAGATGGAATGACACTCCCTTGACCCTGGGAAATCTGAAGCTCAGTAGTACTCGGATGAAGCAGCTTGCTTCGGTCGCGTCTCCACAGATCATGGCCGTATCACTTCTAGATTGGCACCCGTTGGCGTACGAAGCATCTTATCAAGTAGGATATGGTGACCTAAAGCCAGTTATCTTTGCACGGTTACCCGAACACACATGCCAGAAGATCCAGCATTGTCGCGAAGGCACCACCGAAGGAGATGAAGACAAGGTTGGTAGTCTACTCTATCATGCACGATTACAGCACCAAGTCTTACTAACAGTTACCACAGGATAGAACCATCGATAGTGAGGATGAGGATGGGGTGCAAGCCCTTCTCGCTCGTGTGGGCCGTCGGTACGAGGTGCATAGTGACGATGAAGGTACTGATGCCACCGACGAGGATTTCGAAGAGGACAGTGATGGGAGCGACGAAGACTGGAGCAACAACTACGAGGGTAACTTCCAGGGTAGTACCATGATGAGCAATCTACATGGAGAGCTTTGAAGGGTAGCGAATTCTCTGGACCGCTCAAGCTACATGGCTCCATAGACGCTCGCGACTGCATGAGATTGGACTTGCTTGCGTTTGCTGAGCGTTTTGAGCTATCTACTGGGAGCTAGCTAGTCCGGTCCATGTAGCCCTCGTAAGACCACTATTCACTGCTACTCCGGCCTCTTACTTGACCTTGCCTCCGTGAAAATGACATCGTACGCTGACATTCGAGACTAGGTAGTCGTCCTGAGTTCATATCGTCCTACGCTGACTGTTCCCTGGGATCTTTGTTCGGACACTACTCTCCATTGATTTCTTGAGTCGATACGGGGTCGAAACAACAAGAACTGTGCTCAACACTTCAGTACCTTGCCTGACTCAGTGACGTTGGAATCAAGGTATTAACGAAAGTTGGGGAGATAGAGTCTTAGCTAGCTCATTCATTATCTCTCTAGTTGGAAGCTAAGTGTCTGAGTTTCGTATACCTGCTGAGATGCCGTCGCATGAATGTCTCAGCCATTCATCACCTGGGACGTCCAGCAACACTGTCTCAGCCATGCAATTGAACCACCACACCACAGCGCCAGTCATCCCAGATTCCCATCACTCCGTGCTGTCGAAAGCTGTACAACCACTGATAAGCCTGCAAGTACAGTCAGCAAATGCTTAGGCTTGCAGGCAGCTTGTCGTGTTACTCACCGTTTCATGACCCCAAAGGCTCTAGGTTTCCATCTCTTATCTCAGAAGGAGTTACCGGGTTGCCTTGTTGAAAGTCACAGCCTTGGTTGCTTGAGGACTTCCAGACTTTGCCTAAAGGCGTCTTCCTGCTCCTTTGTGCATTGTGTCGATGTATCAACACTTTGGACCAAGGAGCAAAGTTTCACTTCAAGTATGTCAAGGCCTCTTATGCGCAGGAGATCTCTTAAGCCATAAATCTTTAACTGCACGTTCGGATCCGTGCTTTTCTTGAACGTGTAGAGGGATTTGATGTCAAGCTCCAATTTACGAAGGCCGGTAAAGGTCCCAAGAGTCTGCGCAGCTCTGGCCAGTGCTACGCCTGTCCACACAACGGAGAGCTTGGCAACATATCGGCGAGGTTCTGCTCCAAGATTGTCTGTGAATTTCTTCAAGTTGATGCTGTCCGTGAATTGGAAGGTGTTCTGGCTGTAGTACAAAGGGACTGTCTCGCCATAGATGGTTTTGCAGGTGAGCGAGAGCCCCGTGACGTCCGTCTGGTGGATAATCCACTCAATCCCAAGACTATGCCAGCCTTGCCTCACACCCGGGATTATAGCAGATGCGACCCGCCCACTTTGCACGGAAATAGCGCTCGGCATGATGAGAAGAGCGTGATAGATGATGTTTCGGATCTCGGGGGGAAAAACCATAAACGAACGTTTGGCACGGGAACTGATGTAGGTTTTGGTGGCTTTGTCCCATCCGGTGGCAGGGTGGTAATGGTAAGAATTATAGAGTTTACACTTCGGCCATGGTCTGATTGTCTCTTTGATCACTTGGGTTCTACACAGAGGTCAGCTTATACGCCCAGGTGTCGAGAAGAGCTGAGACTTCTATACCCAGGCGTGTCGTTATTCTTGCCAGTGTTGTCATTTCTAGTTACAGCTCCTGACGATCTAACCCCCATATATAGTGTGTTCGTAGCTCTAAACAGATATCAGCTTAGACATACATGTAGAAGAAGGTTGGGCTGGATTACTTCACGAGCATCTTGATGGTGATTTCTTGTCGTGATGCGTGGACGCAAAGCGTTGTGAGCGTAACGTAGAGTGACATTTGGTTGATATTGTTCCGTGATAAGCGCGCGCGCGTTGGGTCTCGCTTAATCATACACTTAGGGTTTCTGATAGTATTCACTGCTGCCGTTGACTTATCATTGGGAACGAACCTTGCAAGACGTTCCCGATGGCCAGACAAAGATATCCAATCTTTGCTCGCTAGTCCAGACTCCATCTTACTACCATATACATCGCATCTTGGGGCCTGCCTGTTTTCCACGAAACCTTTTCAACGCATGGAACCAGGCAAATTGGTATATTCTATATCTGACTTCCATGTCAGTGCTTGACACAGATATAAGTGAGTAGCCAGATACTAGGCCCTATATACACCATGAGTATCAGAGTTGTTCCATCAACAAGAGAGTTTGCAGCTCAAGCAAACAACGAACCATTTGCTAACAATATGCTAGATCAGAAGGACAAAAGAGTCTTCGCAAACGATGCAGCATTACGCGTTACCGTCACGCAGCTCTGTCTGGGATCTATCCATGCTTTAACAATTCAGGAGTACATGCAGTATCCACAAATCAGCGCCGGACCGCATGACCCGTGACAAGCCATAGCCGAAGAGGCAAATCATCAGAGCATATCCTTACTTGATCACGGCACCTACAGCATGACTGTTTGCCGCCAGACATGAAGCCAGCAGCAAGCAAGACGACCATCGTCCAGGCAGAAACCTTCCTCTCTGATTTGTCCTCTTAGCCCCAGACATCGGCCATACATACCCAGCAGTGTCATGAGCCCCTACAGAGTCATCCTCAGAGGGCCCCCATGATGACGCCCATATAAGCCCTTCAGTGTTCGTCCCGATAGCGACATCTATCTTGTTAGGCGTGTGCGAGATCCGCGTCTCAACGACGGTAATGGTGTACAATGTTTGCCCTGCAAGTACAGATAGATGCTGAGTTCGCATTGTAGGTAATGCCACGAGAGGGCATGAATTCCGTTTGAGTGGTTGTTGGTGCCGCCATTAATGGTACCATACAGGAAACTTAAGCGTCAACAAGGAACTGGCTGGTCCCCGCAGACCTTGTCAGTCCATCGTCACCGCATCCTTCCATTTCCATTAGAGAACCTCAAACCTGGTGCTCTATTGGTCGCCCGTGCAAGAGCGAGTAGATCACGTCACGGATTGAGGGGAAAGAGGAAAGTAACCCTTATCTCAAAAATGCTCCAAGGTGGATACGTAGCAAAAGCTGGAGGTACATCGCATGGCCTCATCCGAGAGCCGGGAAATCGTGGAAAAGCAAAACACCCCTAAGAAGTCCTTCTCCATGTATACCTTGTCGTCCATCATTCCTGCCATCAATCCCATACCGTCCGCTTTGCAGAACCCGGTCCTTGCGCCTGGGTTCTCCAGAACCCTTCCTAGACATGGGCCCAAAATTCGGACCATCTTGCTACTCCATTTTCCCTTGAAGCTCGGCAGGCCCCAGTTTGGTTCACAGCCCCATCTTCCCCTCCCATTTCACACCCTCTCTGCTGCACCATTCCTCGAGCATCCTCCACCCCGCCCTGACTGCTTCGAGTCCAGTACTCGCTGGGCCAAGTGGTAAGTAGTAGCTTCCCTCGATGTATTTTCCTACGACAACTTCGTCTTTTCCCTTCCCTAGACTAGGAGTATCAGCACACTTCGCCCATGACGCAGGGAATTGGCGCTGCAGCTCGCGAATGGGGAGTTTGGAAAAGCCGGCTTGCCAGGTTTGCTGGGCTGTACGTAGATTGTCGGCGTGCTCACTGCGAAATTTGGCAAAGTCAGTCTTGGCTTTGCCTTTTTCAAAAACTGAGGGCGATAGCGCAGGGTTGGAATTTGCTGTGGAGGGGCGATTGTCGTCAAGTACGCTGTTGAGGAAAGTGTCTCGCTCTAGGCGCTGAGCGTCGTAGAGCGCGATGGTGTCGCGGCATACCCCTTCTAGCTGGTGGACTAGGCCTCGCAGCGGTGGGTAGAGCTGCGTTACTTTCTTGACATACCCAAAGAAACCCAACAGTGAGCGCCACGCAGTGACCTCTGGCGACTTCCCGTACGACCTGTTCATCTCATCGAGAATCACGAAAGAGAGTAGAAAGGCGAGCAGCGCTTCGAACGCAATAGCAGCACCTTGCCTCGTCACTGGGGCATCGTTCTTGAAGTCGTTCTCTGTAGGGAGCATTTTCTGAACAGTGTGTTTCAGTGATCTGCCAAGACCTGAGAACTTGCCCTGCTCCGCCTTGAGTACGGCAAGACGCTCGCTTCCTGCTACATCGAGGTTGCCAGATGAAGCTGAAGAGGTAGATCTGCCTTCGTGGTTGCTGCGATCTGGGACACCGGTAGCGACAGGGGTACTGCCCCTCATAGCGCCAATGGGTGTTTTCACATCGCCTTCCGAGGAGCCTATCCGCCTCATTGCGGTACTCTTTAGTTCACGTATGGGGGTCGACAAGTGCGTTTTGGAGGCGCTACCGTGCTGAGATAGAACAGGGGACACCAGAGGCGGTCGTAGAGGCGTGTTTGGCTTCGATGACAACTCGAGGCTTTCCGGCTGCTTACGTCGCTTGCTGGCCGGCTCAGAGATATCCCCATCTTCCTCGCGTCTGCGTCGTTTCTGGGCGGATCTTGAAGCCGAAAGCTTGTCATCCACATATCTCGGTTTTGGGTCAGGTAACGGGCTGGAGCTGTCTTTGCCGGGCTCAGTTGTGCTAGCGCCGTTGGCTTTAGCTGCTGAGCTCCGCTCACCATTCGGACTTTCAGTGCTCGTCGGTTTGGGTGTCCTTTGATCAGCTTGCTTCTGTGAAAGTGGCTGAAACTTCAAAAGCTGCGCACAGCGTTTACGAACAGCTTTAGGTATCTTGAGCTTGACTAGAAAACGTTTCCGCTCCGGCTTCGATGCTGTTGGTGTGGTTGTCGATCCAGTAGAGTCCTCCTTGTTGGCATGATGAGTGACACCATTTGGCAATGATTTGAAGCCTGCGGCCCCATTCGTGGTTGCATCTTTCTGCTCCTTTCTCTGGGCGTTAGGCAATGGCTTTAGGTGATCTATATCGGAGATCTTCGAAGGGTTTGATAGACCCTTCGTGAAAGACTTCGCAGCTTTAGGGCTGCCCTTCTGGATAACAGGCTTAGGGGAATTTGTCTTTTCCGGTTGATGTGTGACCTTAGGAAGGCTCGGCTTGTGGTCAATGGCATTCTTCTCTTCACGCAATTTCTTGAGTTGCTCCTCGATAGTGGTGGGTAATGTGGGTGACAACAATGGCGGTAGGCTGAATACCGGAGGCTTCTCTATGCTCAGATGTGCGGGTGATAGCAATGGTGGTAGAGTGAATAAAGGAGGCTTTTCACGGTCATCCCCCTTGGTTACAGCTCGAGTGGCACTGGGTGACGAGCGAGACTTTTTCGATGGTGGGGAGTCTGGATGAGGATCATCTGGTTTCAACTCACTTGAATTAGTCATAGCATCGATGTTCCTACAATCTGTTAGCTCACGTACGCAATGTCAACTTGAGCGTAAAGCCTGCTACAATCTCTGCTTACCTTTTCAAGCCGTGAGACTCATCTTTAATCTTCTCAACCTTTGTCTCCCCCCGAGTCTCTGTAACAATAGGAAAATTGCTAGGGTTCTGCAGAACCTCTGCTCCATTGTCGCGATTTGGCGGAGGTGTCTCCGTGACCGGCTGCCCCGCTGCCTTCTTCTTATAATCCCAAATGCTCATCTTTTTCTTAGCGATTTGTCCGGGGAGCGGAGAGTTAGTGCCACTTCTCTTGTCCTGTACGACCTTAAGGTTGCCCTTTCCATCATCCCAATCTCCATCGACTCGGAATATGTGGTCATCGTCGTACTGGCGAGCGTTGAATGTCATGTACTGCAGCGGTTCCTCATGTAGACCGAAAGGAGAGCCTCTTCGCCAGTCGTTGATCTGTTGCGATCCCAATCGATAGTTTGTTGGGATTTGCAGAAGGTACGGCGCTGAAGGAAGGACATTCTCTTTGAGATGCCTAAGCCTTCTGTCAACGTCGCGAGCCAGGTCCGCAGCCCTTCGGTGCGAGTGAGAAGCTTGCGCTGAAGGTTGCTTGCTGGGGGAGCTCATCGTATGGGCTCAGCTCTGCATACAGATCGGGCGGTGTTCGTGTTATGGTGAATGCTGATGAATCGAGAGATCAGAATGCAGAGGTTAAAGAGGGCACTGTGAGGACATCCGATCCCAAAGCTTCAGCAATAAGGCCATTCGAGAACAAGAGGGTTTTGGAATGGCAAGCAATGTTCAACACGCCTCCTCGAAGGCCTCCGATGTGGTTCCCATCAATCGCTCTAGGGGGCGGCGTCTGACTGAGGAGTCGAGTGCTCTTATTAACGTATAATGGCGACAATGATAGTCGAGCGTGTATATAGGCCTTCTAAAGCGGTGTGTAGCGCAACTGCTCCGGCCGAAATCGAGAGAGATGTGTATCGAGTGTCTTGGAAGGGGGCTAGAACGGAGGGCAGGGCGTCGCGGCGTCTGATGCTTTGGGAGAAGTAGGATTTTCTTTGTCGCCGTATTTCGTGGTCGAAGGCTATTGTCACCTTTGCGGAACAGTGAATATGATTTGTGAATTAGGATACTCAATTGCGCCTAGACGCATGTGATATTGAAGTGAGGGCTGGTCAGCAAGCAGAAGGAGCGACAGGGCAGGCTAGAGCCAGCCGTAAAGTGACCGCGGGTAAGGTACTTTAGGTACTTCTAAGGTAAGGCAGTGGGGTCAATGCCACGCTAAGCTTGGGCGGCGTTTCAGAGCGCCGCCGTCGCCGTCGATCACAGCTTAAAGATAGAGATGCGAGGAATGAATTTCGTCAATACGTCGGTGCGCGTGGCAGACGTCTTCACTCTTCAGTGGCAAGACCCAGCTGAAGGTGGTCATCGTGAGCAGGCTGCGTATGTTTGTGCCATTGGCTGAAGGGAGTATGGCACACCAGAAGGCAGAAAGTGCATTAATTCATTTTCGCATTTTCACCACCATGTCAAAGCCGCTTTCCACGGTCGAATGAGGTCAAATTTTAGATCATGGCAGAATCACTATAGTGTCTGTCAATTGACCAAGAGATTGTGTCAAATTTCCTACGTTTACAAGATGTATTCTTAGGGTTTATTCTAGGGTTCGTGCAATCTGATCACAACCCTAAATATAACCCTAAATTTGATATCCACGACTTGACTGGAACGCATATTGTGACATATTCTTTTGGTCAATTGACAGACACTATAGTGATTCTGCCATGATCTAAAATTTGACCTCATTCGACCGTGGAAAGCGGCTTTGACATGGTGGTGAAAATGCGAAAATGAATTAATGCACTTTTTGGCCTATGGTGTGCCATAGGGACCTCGGCACTCCTCCTCTATCCAGTCGTTGAATTTCCCACCAGCGCGTAAAGTACATATATGCATCAGTCGGGCTACGGTCCCTGTGCCCCAATTGGGAAAGCATGACTTCATTGCACATCTTCCTACATCATATGACCGTCTTCTTCCTGCTTTACCATATACCAAGTGCTGTCAGACACTTCTGGACGAAGCTCGTCTCGCCAGAATCTCGTTGAAGCACTGGAGATGATGCCTCCCCCGAACAAGTGCCCACGTATCGAGACAGCCACCTCTTCATCCGCACAAGCCTCTTGGTCCTCATCGCGCAGAGGGAACTCCAGGCAGTGCGCCGTGCCAACCTCTTGATTGTCGATGAAGATCGCGAAGTGCGAAAATGGCCCCGTGGTCGCGCTCCACGGTATCCCATTGGGCCACTTCTCCTTGCTACCTTCCCACCGCCATACGAGCTGCGCCTCGACGTCATTGCCTGTCCCTGATCGAGAGACCATGACCCCTTTGACACAAAAGCTATTATCAGATTCGTCGTAAGGCCTGATAGTCAGCGACCTCAGTGTTAGAAGCAATTGGTCTTGCTCCTCAAAATAGCAACCTTGGCAGAAGACTCCAAACTCGACAAGTTGGTATTCGGTACCTGGGGCCTGAAGCCGGATCTCGTTGATGTTCATGTATCTCGTCGTCGACCTAGATCTCGAAGTTGGTGGCCTTCTAAGAGAAATTGCGTGGTGAAGATATTCGAGCTTTCTACATTCGATCCCTTGATATGCTGCGTAAAATCCAACGGTACCCGAGATTTCTGCGCTTGCCATTTCGATAATGGCACGAACATCGCCGTCGCACGTCATGTTCAGCTTGAAAAGACAGAGGCGGATCGTCTCCAGGTGCGATGCAGCTGTGCCCTCGGGAACGTGAGCTGCAGTCAGTTCGGGCCCCTTTTTGAGGCGAGCTGAAGAAGTCCCCCGAATGCATAGACAGTTTTCTTCGAAGCAGCTGTAAAGGATTTGCGTGAACGAGTCATCACACAGCGACTCTCTCCTCGTGTCTGCTATAATGTGGGGTAAAATTGATTGAGAGCCGAGGCGAGAGCGAATTCCGTTTGAATCCTGGATAAAGGCTTTGGCGAAGTCGCTATGGAAGTAAGAGGATGATCCAGCAGGGTATTCGCGAGCATGACGTAGGATAGGATGCTTCTGGTACTCTTTGGTATGATGCGGCTCCCCCTTGCGACAATCGCAACCAACGTCTATTGGCAATGGAAGTCCCTCCCATACTGAGCGATCGACGGCTTTAGCCATGGTGGTCGCGGGGGCAGCGGCCGTTAGGTTGGGAAAAGAGGTATCGAAATGTTCGTAAGCCCAGCCGGGCGCAAATGCTGCGGTTGAGAATTCTGCTTGTTCAAGCGCGGCCATTGCCTAGCAGTATAATTATTAGATGTTGAACGAGATAATGCCGTCCATATAGCACAATATTGAATATTGAATATGCAAACCAAGAGATTGTAGGTTATGAGTTTGTGAAAGCTTGATATGGCGTTCTAGCATTGCCCGTGAATCTAATCAAACGAAGGTGTCAAGAAGTGACTGAACAAAAGGAGAACATACGAAACCTGTATTTGTACCACCTCCGCCTTTCTCTGGATAGGTGACTCGTGGAGGACCTGGCATATCTGTATTCTGAGCCCACAAATCTATACCAAAGTATATTTGCGATGCTTCGAGGCCGTGCCATTGAGCCACGACTTTGGTATCAACCAACTTCTTCGGAGTCCATCTATAATTTGTGAATAGCGCATCTGCAGCCCGCGCAAAAGCGGCGTTCTCTGACGACAAGCCATTTTGATACTCAACCTCATTTGCAGTGGTCAGGGCATCATACCAAATGACAAGACCATCAGGACCAAGATACGCCTTCAATCTTTCGATGAACCCTGTCAGCTTCGCTGTTAGATCCTTGACGTGATACGGAAATTCCTTTTCGATGTTCAACAGCCATCCATCGAACCTGAAAGTGCTTGCCATGGATGCTAGTCGCTTCGCAATAACGCATTCACCGTCAGCCTCTTCCAGCATTCGCTCGATACCCGGTGTTTGAGGCTCGATGATGAAAGTACCTAGAACCTTGACACCGTTGCGATGCAACAGATTGGTCCATGTTGGCGGTGGGCAGCAGACGAGCTTATGAGAAAAGTAGATGAATGTCTCCACATACTGTAGGTACTCGCAACTATAGAGCTCATTTTGCAAATGCTCAGAACGAACGCTTTCATAGTCATGATACCCACCACTGTAATCATGACATAGGATTAGCTTGGTTGACGGTAACTTTTGATCGTGAACCGCAGTTGCTGGTCTGGCCAGTAAAGACGTGTTGGCTTGCTGCCTTGCAAGAATGTCTCCAGGTGACCATTGTAGCACTTCGTCAAAAGTGTCAAAGTATGCGAAGCCTCTACGCTGATCTCGGAGTCGCTGAGCCTTTCTTTCTTCCTTTGATGGGCCATCGTCTTGGGGAGGTTTCAATACATCCCTGAGCCTCTTACCGATACGTCGACCGATCTTGTTCCAGTCCGGAAAGCTGGATGCGCTCATTTCTCACACCTTCAGAAGGGCAATCGATTGGCTGCCAGAAGGCTCTCGAATGCTTGAGATCCTAGCCTATGCGCACCCACGAAAGGCTGATTGGTTAGGGACAGCGAAGAAGGCTGACCGTATGCGCGTGAGGAGGGAGCGAAAGCGTGAATAGCATTCTCCGGATTCCTGATCTATGCATTCGTAACTCACCTCATGTTCAAAGCCGCTCTGCGTTTTGATCGCGCTTGAAGGAGTGGAAACCACAGTACCGCGTATTAGAAGTGTAATGTGTGGAGGACAAACATTTCTAACGGCGCGACAGTTTTACAGCTCTCGTGTACCGCTCTAGATTACTATTACTCGCAGCATGGGCTGCAATCGCTATGACGGAGGTTACAGCATACGAGTCGGTAGATGAACGAATCGCCTTGCAGACGCTTTATCCGCTTCGTAATGTTTTGTCGCGCTCATGGCAAATGCGACAGGTGGTGTCAGAACCCTGATGACGAAGTTGCTCAAAAGGTTCGATATGTGACGACAACCCTTCGACTGACCTCCTTGGAAGTTCCACAACTTCTCAAGGAACAGACATGACTTCTGTTTTCCAGCTCCAATGCTCATGCAATGTCCGTGTCTTGATCCAGGCCTCAATGATTCTCAATGCTGACATCTTGCGCAGAATTACCCGTGGGGCAAGCAAGGAAAGATTTCGTTGGCAGCGATATTGTGCGCTGGTACTGGTTTCGAGATAGAAGATGACAAATCCTACGCCGAGATGTGGATGGGGGACTACGTGAGACTCGGTCTTGCGGCGCTATCAACGGCTGCTGACCGGACCAAAGCCAGTATTGCCCGCCAAGGACCTGAAGACAGGGGAGGAACTGCATAAGATCATAGACGAGCATAAAGAGAAGTTGCTAGGCAAGAAGGTTACCCAGAAGTTCGATGGCGTGCTTCCATTCCTGCCAAGTGTAGGCGATAATCACGCTGGGCCGCAGACCCCAAACGCTGATCGCTCATCAGATACTGTCAATAGCAAAGGCACTGCCATTGCAGATCCACCCGAATAAGAAATTGTCGGCAAAACTCCATGCCAAAGACCCTGACAAGTTCACCGATGACAATCACAAACCTGAGATTGCCATTGCTCTGGGGAAATTTGAAGTCTTTGGTGGATGGAAACCGAATAGCGATATTCAAGCCTTGTTCGACAATCTGGAGCCATTGAAGAAATTCCTGCCCGACAAAACCTCCCACATCACCAACGACTCGCTCAGGACGATCTGTACGAACATCTTCAAGGCTTCCGACGAGACCATAAAGGAGACGCAACAAAGCCTGCAAAAGATATCAAGGGAGACATACGGGAAACAAGCCTACATCTTGGACATCCTCCCACGTTTGCAAGAGCAGTACTCCATTGAAGATCCCGGAAATCTTGTTGCTTTATTGTAGGTCGCACACCCTGCTGTTCGATGATCCTGAAAACATCTCTAATATTGCCTGTAGGGCTATGAACTTCCTCACTCTATCGGCAGGAGACGCCATCTTCATACCCGCCGACTACCCGCATGCCTATTTGTCAGGAGATATCGTTGAATGTAGGCCAGGAGCAACAACGTCCTGAACACAGGATTCTGCCCGCGCGCCGACAGAGACAGCATTGATATCTTCACCCAGACCATGACCTTTGCTCCTCACAGTGCGGATGAGGTGCTTCTCAAGCCAAATCCGAGTAGTCGAGGAAAATCCGGCAAGACCGAAGAGTACAAGCCGGCGATGACCGAGTTCAACACGATGAAGACAGTTCTGGGACGTGAAGATAAGGAAACGATCGAGGCCATTGACGGGCCCAGCATCTTATTTGTGACCACGGGCAGTGGCAAAATGACGGCTGAAAGTAAGTCCTATGAGGTCAAGGAGGGCTTCGTTTATTTCATCGGCCAGGGTGTGGAAACATCATATATGGCCAATCAACAGCTAGTCATCTATCGAGCGTACGCGGAGTAGATGAAAATGGGGTAGCTTGCGTCGTCCAGAGCAGGCTTGCTCGTTAAGGAAGGAGTCGACCATCAAGAGCTCTCATGTGATAGTTGTGTCGCGTTCGCGAGGTTGAATGGTGATGATGTAATCACGATGGCCCAAGGTCCATAGCCCAGATACCCATCATGCACATCGATAAGCATGTGCCTTAGTCTGTTTTCACTCGCGAGTGATTTGAGTGCTTGCAGTGCTGCCAAAGCAAGCCGAGTATTCAGGGACGAGAAGCCAGGGGCAGTTGTCCCGGTGGTACGAAACGCCACACGAGTATCGGGTATGTGTATCTCGATATTTGGGCTTGGATAACCGGTAGGTATCAAGTTGTTCGCCTCGATAACGATGTTGAGGAGTCGCAGAAAAACATCGCGGTCTGCCTGTGATCGCTCTTTGTCAGCTTTCAATCTATCCTCGTTCTCTAGCTAGACCTAGAATCAATTTGCTCTGTGCTCCGGAACATGATGTTGACGAAATGGCGTTGGACTGAGTGTAGTTTCACAGCCCATAGACCGAGCGGCAAAGAATCAAAGAAATACCAGTGAATTGATTCGAGGTCCTTAAGAGGAAGCAGAAGAAGAGTCCCCGCAAGGGTTGTAAAGCGGGTTAGCACCACTGATGCCACCACATGGGATACAGTTGAGTTCAACGTCAGAGGGAGTGAGCACGTCGAGAATCATGTCTTTCGTGCTATGTGTGAGGACATGCAGAAAGACTTCAGAAATATAAGGTAGCATGGTATCCTCGGGACATTCTTACCGTGCTGCCGTCTACGCCGTAATCGCGGAACATCAGAAATCCATCGTCCTAATTGAACAGTGGATATCGAGTGCTTGGTACAGGCCAGTCGTGGACCTCATGGAATGTTCCATTCAAACCTGAAGCCGGAACGGTGGGCAGTGCTGACGGCAAAATGGCGCTTGGAGATGGCAAGTTGCTGGAGGGTAAGATCAAGGCTGCACGGCAGGTAGACATAAGAGACAGGCAACTAAAGGGTACAAGTAGATAGACAATGGCGTAGGTTGTTCGCAGACTGTCAGCTGCTTCGGGAATTGCGCCAGGGAGCGACATAAGTTGCGTACCGTTGGATTCAGGGCAGTGATCAGTCATATTGTTCGGACTTAATTGGTAGACCTTGAGACTCACAATTTCAAGAGGCGACAGCGGGTTCAATGGCGACAGCCCGCCAAGCACCAATATACTGCAGATCCAAAGAAATTTTGTAGGTGGAACCGCACCACGAACGCGGCTTGATCAAGAAGGGTGTTAAGCGTACATCTTGTGTTTTGTGGTATTCGAGTAATATGTATTGATGATTCGAGAGTCAAGACTGACCACCGCCATAGTACGAGCAGTTGTAGTACACTCGAATTTTGTTCTCTACAGGGACATTCACCCAGCGTCGTGAGCTCTCAGCCTCCACCAGCGCTCTCCACAGCAGCGCCATAGAGGTAACAGTTGTGTCACGACTTCCCTCGCAGCTTGCAAGGTATCAGGCCTTTGAGTCAACTCACCTCCAGACAGGCAGGTAGGACCTGTACAATGCGCATGAAACAGTAAATACGCAGAAGCATGGCCAAGATGCAGCCAAGGGCGCTGCAAAGTAAGAGAAGCCATCACAGCACCTGATACGGCTGTGCTACGTTGACTGATTAGACATGACACTTCAGGCATGATGCTTGATGTATTACATTGTGATGTTGCGGGGGTCAGCGGACGAGCGCACAGGAAGCTTGTCTTCATGATGCTGTCGCAGCTGTTAGCTGCATCGAAGGAGGAAGCGGAGGAGCGTCCGAATTTCGAATTCTGTCAGCGAAGAGATAACTGTATTTTAGTCTCTTGTAAGCTCAAGGGAAGATTACAGGCTCATCGTGCGAGGAGATGAAAGGGAACGAGAAGGGTTTAAGGTATGCGGCCAGTCGTTACTTCATTGCATCAGGCTTTTTACCGCCAGTATCCTAATACATGCCAAGCATACTATTACTAGTATGCTAAGAATCTGGGCAGCCTAGCCCGATATAGCTAGCAGGGAAAAACTCCGTGGCGGAAGAAAGCCTGATCGCTGAATGCAAAAAACAGGCATGTTAAAATCAGTAGTAACCCTCCATACTTACTGATCTAAGGAAAACTAAGGCGGGCTCGCACGAATCATTTGCAATTGATAGTTCTTATAATTGACGCAAAAGATCAAATGACGACGACAACAACATAGACTACTTACAACAAAACTTACAAATGTCATCTTGTTCGGCCCCTAATATCTATATTACAAAGCTCCGAGCTCTGTAATTTGTGAATATTAGACAGTGTCGTCGATATATAAAACGAAACGCCTATACAAGCGACAAGCAAGCAGGCAAGCAAGCAGGCAAGCAGACCAGAAAGCAGTTAACAAATAGGAGATATCTCTTACTTTCCTAGCAACATAGAGTGATGACATTAGGAGAAACTCGCATGTTCTAGGTCTACCTCCAATGTTTGGTAATGTAAACAAAAGCAAAATCGCGCCAGATGTAAAATTGGGCCAAGTGGTAATCGGGATTAACGTGCATCCAGCGATCAGGCTCGCCATCCGCGTTCCGATCAAACAACGCTAAAATGTAATGTCCTTGGCATTACGTGCTTGGCACGTTATGTAACGACACTCGCAAGCGGATTCGTGCCTGATGCCAATGAAGCAAGGCCAGTCGATCACCAACGCTTGTGAAACCGATTGCACCAAGCCACGATGCCGCGATAGCGTCCGGCCCAAGTCAGGGGCCAAGGGGCTTCAAAGAAGGAATTCGAGTTGTCGGAAAGCAACGAATCAAATGAGGTGGATGAGATCATTGCCAAGATCGATGCGACGCTGATGACGCCAAAGAATTTCGGGGAAATGCGGGGACGGGCGCCAAAGTCAGACCTCACCCCTATCCGTCCTTTATAGATGTACAAGAACTTTACCTACTTACTTTGTCCGTACTCTTACGAGCCACACTGCTGAGCACAAAGTTATCCCTTCAAGAGTTCTCACATTACAGGCGCTCACGGGTGGCCTTATATGAGTGGACAGAAAGTACAGTAGGTCAACTGTCACTACTGCTAAAGTACTTCATAGAAGTAGGCCTCGGGCGATTGATGATTGGGGAACCATTGACGCATTAGGGGCCTAGAATAATTGAATAGACAGCTAAAAGATGTTCGGAGCTGTATCGTGTGTGCTCGGTGCACTCGACTAACGGACGTGGTGTGGTCTGAAACCTCGAATGCATTCCAGCGTGGAATGGCCGGCAACGCCTCTCTGCATAAAGTATGGAAAAGATCTCGATCCTCCATGAGCAAACAAGGTTGAAGCAAGTGGTCTTGGAGCCAACATTGGAAGCCAGATGTGTTGATCCCACGCAATCCGAATGTAGCCTGAACCCTGAAGACTCCCGTCTTTGGTGTTTCGAGCTGCTTGCCCTCATCGATCCTTAATTTGCGTCGGCGCGCCCACCCGAATCCCCTTCACTCCCGTTGTGTGACCATATCCAAGCTCGCCTCGCTCACCTCTCCTCTCTCTCCTCTTTCCTCTGCTCACCCCTCGGTCTCCCACTACCACATTCTTTTCTACAGAACATATTCTGTTCCACTGCATTCCCGGCTGCACGTACATCACTCTTTAAGTGTACAGAGCCATCCATTCTTTCCAAAGCCTCCCTGTTTCGCCAGTCGAAGCGCCTGTTTTCCCTCCTCGACTTGTTTCACACGACATCACCAGTCAACACGGCCAGCGCCCTTCGACTCAAAACGTTCGAACTGACACGACCTTGACGCCCATACGAAGCTACTTCTCACGCTCAAGACCTCGGTGATCGGTGATCCCGAAGGAGTTCCTTTGCATCTTTTCGACCGAGCCAAGTTCAAATATTCAATATGCGTTCTTCGACCGTTGTCTCGGTGCTCTTCGCCGCTGGTGCTTTGGCAACTCCGCTTCTTGACCGTCGCGTCCTGGTGACCAAGGACATCGTCGTGACCGTTACCGACTATGTGACTGCAGGCGCGGTCCAGGTCCAGTCAACCTCTGCGACCCCAACCTCTACCGCCGCTTACCATCATCATCATCACCACCAACCTGCCTCATCCCAGGCACAGGTCGTTGCACCCGTACTGTCCTCGTCTAGCAAGCCCTATGTTGCTCCTCCAGCAACACAAGAGACGACGACGAGCACGTCCCAGCCGTATGTTGCCCCTCCAGCGGCAGAACAGACAACAACGAGTACGTCCCAGCCGTATGTTGCTCCTCCAGCAACACAACAGACGACAACAAGCACGTCCCCGCTGTATGTGGCACCACCGAAGACAACCACGTCGCCTACACCATCACCCCCGACAACATCCACTTCCACTCAGGTTCAGTCGGCGAACAGCAATCTTCCCACCACTGCTGTCCCAAACCTTGATTCCGCTAGTGATATATACAAGGGTCTCGCCGCTCAGCATCACAACGTTCACCGTCAGAACCACAGCGCGTCTCACATGGCGTGGAACGAGACCTTGGCTGGCTACGCGGAGCAAGTTGTGAAGACCTGTGTCTATGGTCACGACCGGTAAGCCTGATTGATGCATGCTTGAACATTTGTAGGCCCGCTAACGGAGAACAGTACACCGGGTGGAGGAGGTTATGGCCAGAACATTGCTGCTGGCGTTGAGCCTGGCAGGATCTCAGAGGTTGTTTCTAATATGTGGTACAATGGCGAGGTAACATTGTTCCCCACGCCCTACGGTAACAACTCTCCTAACATGACCGACTTTCACGCCTGGGGCCACTATACCCAGGTCGTCTGGTCTGATTCCGAGTCTTTTGGATGCTACACATCCACCTGTTTTCCTGCCGGTGTAGACCCACAAGGCTGCAAGTCCGACGGCACGTCATACTTGTCCGGTGTCGCATGTGGTGACGGCATCAATGGCCAAGCTATCGGCGACCCTGCGTACTTCACCTTATGCAACTACTACCCTGCTGGTAAACCCACCCCAACAATAAAGAAGCTCAGACTCGTGTCGATGAATCTACTAATAACAACGTAGGTAATGTTGTGGGTGACTACAGCAAGGTCAAGCAGCCTGGCTCGATGGGAACCGTGTCGATTTCCAAACAAGGTCTCATCACCGGTCTCTAAATCTCTCCATCTTGCACCATCACAACCCCTGGCATTGCGTTGAACATAGGCGCTGGCTGGCTAGCACATGCTTGGACTTGGGGAGTCTGACGCATAGGCTTCATCGGATCCACAGCGCATTGTTGACATCGGAGAGACTTGTCTGGTACTCGGACTTTTCGTGACTGTCAGTGGTTCACTGGGTGAGGTGGCCTTCACATTGTCGGGGAGGTCTCATCTGAGCCATTTTCACACGCTGTTCTCCAGCATCCAGCACGGCTTTGTCTGCAACACTGGTCTTATCTACTAATGGCAATTGTTGCCTGCGTGGAACGTGGTTGGTGAGGTAGCACAATGTCTGCGAGCTTGCGCGAGTTTCACTTCTTTGTCGATACATGTTTATTAGCTGGCTGAGCTCGCTAGGAGTCCTTCATCACTAGCAAAACCATTCGCTTCTTCCCCTGCAATGTGGTATTCCACCAGATAGAAAAGCGTTGCATATCCAAAATCTCAATATGTCGTGCATGATGCTTCCATCTGCTGGTTTCCGCCTCCCTCGTCGCCAATCATCCTCGAATTGTCACTGCTAACGTACCCTTACGATGCCAGTAATTTGCGTTGCCGATCCCGAGCTTTCCTGCGGTCGCAATTCGTATAACAACTAACATATAAAAGTCTACGAACCTTCCATGAAATACCAACTCATCAAAATCGAAGAAGGCAAAAGTGATCTCAAGATGAGTATATCCCACATAGGTAATCCACATCACACGGGACACAAAAACAACGTCCGAGGCGTGCAGCACCGTAACGTACCCACTAAAACAGAAGCCTATTATCGGCCTTCCGTATACGAGCCAGCGCATTATATGGAGTGAAAACAAAACCTTCACCGCCTCGTGCGGGTACGACCCCATTCACGATGTCGGAACAGCAGAAGCGTACGACGTGAGCAACAGGACTGACGACGTGAGACAAGGAAACAGCAATCGATACCTGGGGCCCTGAAGAACGCACTCCTGTACACGTCGCGCTTGCTTTTACCTGGATATGGCTGTGATACTTCTTCGGAATGTTAACCGAGAGGTACAGTCCACAAGACGCACATGTATATCAGTGCGTTGAGTGCGCGCGCGAAAGTAGTTGATGTGAGATCCTTTTCGAAATACGATGCTTAAGAATTGCGAGACGGGACTTTGAGATCTTGGTTAGAGGTAGCCTACGAAGTCGGACACTTCGATGCTGTACGATTGCTGCTATGGTATTCGAAGGTCAGACTTGAGGACATTGCTTGCCAAGCGCCTCTGTTGGTTGCGTTGGAAGTGGCAATGCCATTGTGGTGGAAGTGCTCTTCCAGAAGGGGGTATCGTTCAAGAGCCTTGGCTCTGATGCCTGCTACAATAGCGGCCAGAAGTGGTAGTCTTGGTATACTGGATCTTGTGATTGGGATGAAATGCAAGATCTAGGAGAGGGATTCTAATGAATGGTCGGCTTCCACAACGCTGCACATCATGGGCTTGTATTTGATCGTCGAAGAGGTTCTAGCGAAACGATTTTTCGATCAAGGCGATCAAATCTATAATACATAAGAAAGGCAAGCAGCGTTGAGGGCTTCTCTGCAACGAATAGAAGAACCTTCTGATGTATAGATAGAGAATACTTTTCCGGGGGTCTTAGAATGGCCGAATTTACGACGCTTGGTGTAGTGTCTTCTTCGGCGTCATTCTTTTGGACGACTTGATAGAGTAACGACTTCCTTGCTATGGATTATTGCTCATGGATCGATCGATTGTCAGGTTAATGAGCATAACGTTCATGATTGCTTCAATAACGGGCGCACCACCCCTCGCCAGCCGATGTAGTACTTCCTGATTTCATTGTTGCTTCTGTCTGGGTTTACCGTGCGATGCCAGCAATAATGATACTGACCATCGAATCCGTACTTGTGGAGCTGTACTAAGGGGCTAGCGACACGCCATGAGGAGGAGGTGCGACCAAGTCTCTGAGGAGAGATAAAACACGCTGTGATTGTCATAATTGACCATGATAATCTCCCAGACCTCACTGTGCTGTATAGGTTCGTAGCAATTTTTGGTCCGAAGATTCGAGTGTGAGGTCCCCATCCGAGCCTACATTGAAAGACAGTGTATTTCAGCGAAAGTGCATCTCGATGCCTGGTTTAAGATGTATGATTGGAACCCTACCGAGACGACTAGCGATGCCTTTCATTCCCCGCCTCGCACACATAGAGTTCAAAGCCACCATGCCTTCCCACAGCTGGAACCAACTTGCAGTTACCGTCTGAGCAACCATGCTGTCTATTCTGATCCAGCATTGACGGTCCTCTACGGGGTATTGCATTGTTAGTCAGAGGCGCCCGGATGTGTTACGTGGCACCATTGTCGGGATGGGGAGGACCTTACCAAAGGTTAGGTCTTGTGGCAGTTTTTCTTCAACGCGTGGATCCTGACGGCGGTCGCCGAAGTATTTAAGGTCTGTTCTTGCTGGCATACTTTGAGCCAGAGATGAACACGATAACGCCGCTGCCTTTGAAAGAGAACCTTCGCAACGAACATTGGGCTGGTAGTGGGCTAGGACCACCGCGAGCTTGTCATCGCCACCTATTGCAGAGCCCGTGCTTTAGTAATTATTTCAACATGAGATACAAATTAAGCCCCTAGCAGACTGCTAACGAAAGCACCGACCAATGTCCAGGGCTACTCCGCCTTTGCTACGACCGACCGCACAAGTCAAATATACGGCGTACGCAGCATCGTAAGCCTGGCGCAAGCTTGCGTAGGCCACGCCTGCGCCGGCCCGGAGATATAAACTCACACTACATTTTCCGCGAGCTATGTCTGTGTTCAGCAGATTCCTCCACGAACAGGGTCGGAGACTATCATGATGGTCTCAACTCACAGCCCAACAGCCTGTAAGGAAGCGAGACAGAATGACCTGGCAATGAGCCATCCCCGCGATTTGTGAACGATCTCTCCGTATTGTCGTTGCGAGGCAACAAACTAATCGCATCTTCGCAGTCCCCAAAATCTAGATCACTGCCAAAACGGGCTCCATTGCAGCTAACCTGAATGTCGTTGCCACTAGACAAGGTCACGCGAACCGTAGACTGACCAGATGTGGGTAAAGACGTTGCGTTATTACCCTGGTTTAGTGAGATGTCGGTAGCAGTCGCAGACCGGTTGGGTTCGAATGGCATTCCTGCAGACTGACTGAGTGGGAATACTAGCACGCTCGGAACAATGGGAGAAGCTGGCCATGCACGTGCAGAACCCACGAGGACTTGCGAAGCGACCACCAGTGCGAGACCAGGAGAAAGGACCCTGCTCAGGCAGCGGACGATCAACAAGCACGACATCTTCATAGATAAATCTTATGAATGTACAGCGCGAAGGAGAAACAAAAAGTCCAAGGGACATCCTGAACAGATACTCGGTCTAGCTCGAGCTTTGAGGGCAGAGCGTGAAATAACTCGCCTCGATGTATCCGCGCCGATGCGAATTCTACGATTAAAGTAGACATATTGCTTGGTCTCGCGAATAACGCATACCGCCTGTATGAAAAAGGCAGCATCGATCATCACCGGATAATAGCGCACTTCGCGTCCGGTGGCTTCTCTTGTAGTTTGCCAGTGGTGTTTATGAAGCTACTGGCCCACTTCCCTCCTGCTTCATGCTGCCGATATCTGGTCGAAAGAGCGACCTGCGTGAATTGAGATCGGCAGTTTCTGGATAAGCATCCTTGGAGTTCATTCATCTTCCCTTGGATGTCTTCCCTTGGATATCTTCCCTTAGAAGAATGAGGATATTGGCCAAAAGTCTGGTTTAGAGCCTTGGGCTCGTCTGGCAACACACTCCGTTTGAGACTTGAAATATGCTGGTCAAAATAATTTAACGTGATTCTCTGTTCGCCAGCGATGTTTTGCTTCTCATTCGACGAATAATGCGCAAACCGACTGCTTTGGCTTGGTGGCGCTGTGAGGGAACTCCGGGGGATCCAACAGTAGGGCCAGAGAGCACCAGGCTCAAGTCAAATAATAGCATCTCAAGAACCGAGCTAGAACCATGATAGAAGAATGTACCTTAGAAGGAGACTGCGACAAGACTCAAGACTCCGCGACGCGGAATTAGCCCCGTGTAATCCCGTGTGATGACCGACATCATGCTTCACCATCACGATGCTACTCTATGCAATGCCTAAAATTATTCAGCAATGAAGCATTCTTCCTTCGACACGAATGAAGCTGAAAGGATTCTGGTCCGCTCTTCGAACAGGCACTTTGAACAGGACTTCTCTCAGAGTCGACTACAGCTCCTACGGTCACCGCAAATTTCGAAGTTGCAGTCGGCATGGTCATCGACCGGGTTCTATAATTAGTCCAAGAAAGTGCGCGCCAGCTCGAAGATCAAGCGCTACTCTTCCCATAAGGAATCATCTCACGATGGCGGCCAGTGGACCGAACGGGGCGGACAAGGGCGACGAGCTTCGTCTGTGCAACCGGCTCGGTGAGAGCAGAAGCCCTTATGTGAGCATAAGACATAGTCAGGTTTACAGGCAGATTTTAATCGTTGGCTAGGTCCGAGCCCATATGGACAACCCCGTGGCGTGGCAAATGTGGAGCCCGGAGACTTTGGCTCTGGCCAAAACCCACAATCGTCTCCTCTTCCTCAGTATCGGCTACGCAGCATGTCACTGTATGCTCGCACCACTGGTGGAATGGCGTTACAATGAGGCTTAGCGCTTGCTGACGCACAAGAAGGGTGCCATGTAATGGCAAGAGAATCTTTCATGAGTCCGGAGATCGCACAAATCCTCAATTCCTCGTTCATTCCGATCAAGATGGATCGAGAGGAGCGTCCTGACGTCGACGCTATATATATGAATTACGTTCAAGCCACGACAGGGTCTGGTGGCTGGCCCTTGAATGTGTTCGTGACTCCTGATCTAGAGCCGGTTTTCGGTGGAACATATTGGCCAGGTCCGGATTATTCCATGACGGCGTCGATCAGTGGCGCCGTAGGATTTGTCGATATACTGCGAAAGATGAGAGACGTGTGGACACAACAAGAAGGTCGTTGCAGAGAAAGTGCGAAAGAGATTACAAGACAACTGAGAGAGTTTGCGGAGGAAGGTGTGCATAGTCATCAAGAGAGGAGCGACGGAGATGGACTCGAACTGGACCTGTTGGAAGACGCATACCAGCATTTTCGGAGGAAGTACGATAGCGTGAACGGAGGATTTGCGATTGCACCAAAATTCCCAACCCCGGTCAATCTCAGCTTTCTCCTAAGACTCGGTCAGTGGCCAGATACCGTCAAGCACGTTATAGGAGAAGAAGAATGCGAACGCGCGGCAGCGATGGCTATCAACACATTACGGAACATGGCCAGGGGAGGCATCAGGGATCAGATTGGCTATGGTTTCTCACGATATTCGGTAACACGCGATTGGAGTTTACCACACTTCGAGAAGATGCTATACGATCAAGGGCAACTGTTGGATGTTTACCTCGATGCTTTCCTCGCCACTCGTGATCCTGAGATGCTGGGCGCAGTCTACGATATCGCAACTTACCTTACAAGCCCGCCCATTGCAGCACCGACTGGAGGCTTCTATTGCGCCGAAGATGCAGATTCCTATCCTTCTCGATCGGACACGGATAAGCGCGAGGGTGCTTATTACGTGTGGTCTATGAAGGAATTTACAAACGTGCTGGGCGCACACGATGCTGATGTCTGCGCACGCTTCTACGGTGTCACGGCTGACGGAAATGTTGCGAGAGAGAATGATCCACATGATGAGTTCATCAGCCAGAACGTCTTGAACATCAGTTCCACGCCGAAAACGCTCGCCAAGGAAATGGGCATGTCGGAAGATCAAGTCACAAATATACTCAAGGAGGGGCGAAGAAGACTTCGAGAGCATCGTGATCGAGAACGTCCACGGCCAGCGCTGGACGACAAGATAATCGTGGCCTGGAATGGGCTTGCCATAAGCGCTCTGGCGCGGACCAGCGCTGTGCTTGTAGACATAGATCCAGCTAAAGCCGAAGAATGCAGAACGGCCGCAGAGAAGGCCGTTGCCTTCATCAAGGAAGAACTGTATGACTCTAGCTCCAAAACGTTATGGCGTGTATATCGTGAAGGACGTGGTGACGCTCCAGGCTTCTGCGACGATTATGCCTTCTTCACTCAAGGCCTCATCGACTTATATGAAGCAACGTTCGATGATCAGTATTTGGAGTTTGCGGACACACTGCAAAGTATGTCTTGACCCGCCAACTCCGTCTACTCTTGTGAAACCAAGCTTACAACAAGGCAGAAACGCAAATTGCCCTCTTCATCTCACCGCCCAGCCCAGGCTTCTACTCCACCCCATCACCCCACCCTCCAGACCTATTACTCCGCCTCAAGAACGGTATGGACTCTGCTGAACCTTCATCTAACAACATCTCAGCCTCAAATCTGCATCGTCTGGCTAGTATGCTTGACGACGAAGGATATGCTACCTGTGCGCGCGAGACGATGGCTGCCTTCGAAGCGGAGATCGAACAGTTTCCTTGGACTTTCACGGGACTCTTGGGTAGTCTGGTGAGATCACGGTTGGGGAGTAAAGGTGTCATCATGACGGGAGAAGAGAAGAAAGAGGTGATGCAGATGCTGAGGGAAAGTATCGGTGTGGGCAGGACAGTCACGAGGTTGGGGGACGGGAAAGGTGAGTGGTTGATGAAACGGAATGCATTGGTAGGGGCATTGGATGGCTCAAGAAATGGAGTTTTTGTATGTGAAGGCCGTGCATGTAAAGAAGGATTACAGTATTTATGAAGGTTTTGGTTTTGTGATGATATCCTACGACGAAGCCTTATAACATAGTCGAAATAAATTGTCATACCTGGTCTAGATAGAAGCACCTCAGAGCATATACTAGAATTACAAATGCTCAATATCATGCGGAAAAGAGCTTTTGGAGCATATGATCATCTTGCTTACCAAAAACCATCCCATGCCGAAAGTCCTTAGGGTATCAAGAAATCGACCAGGCAATCAAGCATCGGATGGGTTTATGCATCTCGTAGCGCTCTGCTCATTTCTTAGCTACAACCTGCTATTCTCATCGAACTTTGCTTGCCAGAAGCCCCGATAATGTTTCAGCAACCCAGCATCGCTGATATCCCTCACCTCCTTCGGCGTCATCCTGAATGTCGTCGCTCTCAGATAACCCTGCAATCTCTCCTCTTTCCCACTTGTAGTGATTGCTGGAATCCCTTGGTCGATACACCACCTCAATGCAATCTCTCCCTCGCTGACGTAGTATTTATTCGACATCGCCTCCAGAAGCGTATCACAAGGCCCAGGCTTCGCTTTGGTGGCGGGTGTCAAGGGCCCATATGCGGTCGGAGCGATGCCTTTGGATTTCATATAGGGCACGAGATCACCGTGCTGTAGATACGGATGGTATTCGATTTGATTGGCGCTGGGGGTGACTTTCGCGGTGACAAGGGTGGCTTCGAGGTGTTTCTGTAAGTAGTTGGATACGCCGATGCTGCGGGCTTTGCCGGAAGCTTGAACGGATTCCATTGCTGCCCAGGCGTCTTGGAGGTCGCCGTCTGACTTCGCGAAGAAGGGCGAGTGAATCAGGTAGCTAGATCAAAGTTCTCAGCAACTTGTATGAAGCGATTTCAACGGACCGGTCGCTCTCGTAGCAAGAATGGTATTAGGCTTACAGATCAACATAGTCCAACTGAAGTTTCTTCAGGCTAGCGTCAATGGCCTTTGGTATGTCCTTGATGTTCGTTATGACTTTCGTCGTCACGAACAGCTTCTCTCGCGCTACTTTGCTCTCCTTGATGGCAAGGCCCACCTCTTTCTCGGTATTGTAGAATTCGGCGGCATCGAGGTGGTAATATCCTAGCTTGATGGCAGTCTTGATAGAGTCGACAAGTGCGCGATCGGTGCTACCGTCGTCTGATTTCTTGTACCATGCTGTACCGGCTATGAAGCTTGTTAAGCTCCATTATGTTCTGCAGGGCTAGGAGTAGGACGAACTGCCGTAGCCGATCTGTAGGAGCTTGTCAATTGCGGTGTCGACCGGAGTGGATAGGACTGCGTACTACGGGTATGGAACTGCCATCATTGAGCTTGAGTGAGCCAATGCCTGCTGTGGGTATGTTCGACATCGTCCTCCGCATGCTTGTCCTTTGAGCCTTCGGGTATCTCGGCTGTAAGCTAATTGAGCAACACTTACAAGGGAAATGGTGTAGGTGAAAGCAGCTGCTATCAATACCACTCAACGAGGAAGTGTACTGCCGTGCCCCAGAATAGAGTCTATCAATTGAAGGAAGTCGTTGCCCTAATAGAATGTGTCATGCCGGCCACGTAGAAGTAGATCATCCACGGAAACTTTATGACGTCATTCATCGAGCCTCCGGCCCCTGCTAGAGGCACTCCCCACAGCGGCGGCTGAGCTAGAAGGATCTAATCTCTGGGCGGACCGGGTAAGGGTTTACTTTCGTACATGCACGCCACCGCCAAACGTCATCTCGTTCATCGGTTCCACTCTTTCGTTGTATGGGGGACTTTAGATCCTCGATCGCGGGCATGACGAAACATCTGTTGGCGCTTGAGAAAGAGGTATGCTCATATCGTCTCAACCGAACCGCAGACCATTTCTACTTATAATACTGTACATGTTCCTCCGTACCCTCTCTCATCGTCCACTGAGCTCCTACCTGCGCCTTGGTCAAATCACTGCCCATATGTCGACAACAGTCAATGGCGGCACCGCCAACGGCACCTTTGCTGGTACCTCCCTCGCTGATCTTCCGAAATCCAACACATTCACCGACTCCCTTCCCTCCGACCCTGCATTTAAGACTCCTGCCGACTCTCATAATGTTGCTCGACACCAGCTTGGCCCTCGCATGGTCAAGGGGGCACTGTACACCTATGTCAGACCAGAAGAAGTCAAGGACCCAGAACTTCTGGCTGTTAGTCCGGCTGCTATGAAGCATATTGGCCTTAGGGAAGGGGAGGAGGACTCGGAAGAATTCAGGGCTACCGTGGCCGGGAATCATATATTTTGGGAGCAAGAAACAGGGTCAGGTGTATACCCATGGGCACAGTGCTACGGAGGCTATCAATTCGGCTCGTGGGCCAGCCAGCTGGGCGATGGCAGAGCAATATCTCTGTTCGAGTCGACCAACCCATCCACACATACCCGATACGAAATTCAGCTCAAGGGAGCTGGTAAGACGCCGTACTCGCGGTTCGCCGATGGAAAAGCGGTGCTTCGATCGAGCGTACGAGAATTCATTGTCTCCGAAGCACTCAACGCTCTCCACATCCCTACTACCCGTGCCTTGTCCCTAACACTGCTTCCGAACGCAAGAGTTTGCCGCGAACGTATCGAGCCAGGCGCAATAGTCTGCCGATTCGCTCAGTCATGGCTGAGAATTGGTACATTCGACATTCTTCGTGCCCGTGGCGATAGAGCTTTGATCCGTAAGCTAGCTAATTACGTCGCTGAGAATGTCTATGGAGGGTGGTCAGCACTTCCGGCTGCTTTGGACCACTCGCAGCCTGTCAATAAGACGGCCATTAGCCCGTCACGTTCTGTACCTGAATCGGAGGTACAAGGCGAGGCACCTGCCGAAGAGAACAGATTCGTCCGACTTTATCGTGAGATTGTACGGCGGAACGCGATGACCGTTGCGGCATGGCAAACATATGCTTTCACCAACGGTGTTCTCAATACAGACAACACTTCACTCCTAGGCCTCTCTCTCGACTTCGGCCCTTTCGCATTTCTTGACAACTTCGACCCATCATACACCCCTAATCATGACGACCATGCTCTCCGCTACGCCTACAAGAACCAGCCTTCCATTATCTGGTGGAACCTTGTCCGTCTTGGCGAATCGTTGGGCGAGCTTATGGGAGCGGGCCCGAAAGTCGATGATGAGACTTTTGTCGAAAAGGGCGTGACCGAAGCTTTCGCCCCTGAGCTCATCAAACGTGCTGAGGCTATCATACCTCGTGTTGGAGAGGAGTACAAGGCTGTCTTTATGCACGAATACACGCGGTTAATGCGAGCCCGGCTGGGTCTGACCTCCGAACAAGAGTCAGATTTCGATGACCTCTTTTCGGATCTGTTAGACACAATGGAAAAACTTGAGCTGGATTTCAACCACTTCTTCCGACGCCTGTCTTCTGTAAAGCTCAAGGACCTCGAGTCGGAAGATCACCGGAAGCACGTCGCAGGTCGTTTCTTCCACTCCGAGGGCGTTACTGGTCTCGGCAATACGGAGGAGAATGCTCGTGCGCGCATAGCGACTTGGCTCGAGAAGTGGCGGCAGAGAATCATCGGCGACTGGGGCCAGGATGGAGACGCGGATAGAGAGAAAGCCATGAAAGCAGTAAACCCCAAGTTCATGCCTCGGTCTTGGGTTCTGGACGAGATCATCCAGCGTGTTGAGCAAGGTGGCGAGAGGGATATATTGAAAAGGGCTATGAACATGACGTTGCACCCGTTTGAGGAGGAGTGGGGAATGGATGCTGAGGAGGAGAAGCGATGGACGGGAGATGTTCCGAGGGGCAACAGGCAGATGATGTGTAGTTGCAGTTCTTGAACGAACGATGAAGCACCATCTATATATGACTGTAGGATATCCAATACTAGACGTGATAGATATTGACCAATAGTGACCACCGCACTGCTAACCTATGCGCGTGCGAGGTGCACCTTTCAAGGCCCCATTGATATGGCCAGTATCATCTTACCAAATCGTTGAACTTCTTGGATCGTCTTCTGTGACTTTTCAGCATCCAGTCAATGACTTTGATGTATCAATGCTTTCCCGGTCTTGCTGTGGTCTATCCGTGGTCCACCAATCCGTCGCCGTTTCTCCAAAACATTCTTTTAACAAATTGTGTACAGAACTTCATTTTCGAATTGTGTCCTTGCAACCAATCTGAGCTCATGTGGTTCAATTAGAACACACAAACTTTTCAGACGTTCTAAAAGCATGTATGATCAGTTAAGTACAAACCGATTGAGTTTGAAATTCCACAACTTGAACAGAAGCCCTATTTAGCCACACAATCTGGCCAGTGGGCCTGAGATACCTACATAACAATCTGGACACTGTATCACTTGGTGCGCTTCTCATCATGTCGTCTTCCTTCTTTCAACTCAATGGCGCCTGTGCGCCGAGCCTCTGCTGCGATACGAGCCGCTCGAGCCACTCTGCTCCTCGCCCGTGACCTCCCGTTCTTTACCATCAATCATGATGACCACAGCAATGCACGCTGCATATGCATTCCTCACTGCACAAGCCACACACGTCTCCTTACCCTCAGCAACCACCGCCGATAATCCCATGTAGGAACACCAAGCGCGTGCAAACACATCATTATCCGCTGCGCCAAAGGCGCGGATAACCAAAACGCTCTCCTCGTCGAAGAGCTCTGGATAACTGATACGATGTTTGCAGTTCGGGCCTTTGCGATCAAGACGACAGACGCAACCGCCACCCCAAAAGTTCAAGCGCCAGATCTGGTCGACCGGGGCGATCAGGTAGGCATACTCGTGGCATAGAACATGGGGACCATAGTTGCAGGGTGGGGCGGCAATGAAGCTGACGTTGTAGCGGAGACGGATGGGGATGCTGAAGGGAACGGGGCCGGTGATGGCGAAGATGATACAGGAGTCGTAGACTGAGTTTTGTGCATTGTCCTTGCGCTTGAACTCGACACGCCGGAATCGTATGGTGGTGATCGGTTCGGAGTTTAGATGCGGCAAGCTGAAGTCCGAGACGGGATAGTAGTCGGCGGTGGGACCCAGAGGGTCGCTTCGCACCTCGATGGTCCGAACATCGCTTCGGTGAAGGCCGTGAGGAGGGGTGTACTGATTGATAGCAACGCATTGGGTTTTGGCAAGGCTGATCGAATAATATACGGGGCCAACCCAACCATCTACTTGGTTCACACCTTCAGCAGCAGCCATGACCTTGGCAACAATGCATTCCCAGTGCCAGTAGCTCGAATTGTGGTATTGGAAGCCGAAATTTGGGACGAAGAGCATGAAATTCTTCAAGCTTCGTGTAAAGTCCCGATCAAAGTCGAGCAGGGCCGTCATGATGACCCAGGATGAACGATCTCCAGGCATGATAAGGCCAGAGAGCCAGGTCATCGACTCCTTGTTTCGCTTCTCCAGCACTATTGTTCGGTAGTGGTCGTCTCTGAGGTGGTTCTCCACGTACGTCATGTGAGGCCATTTGAGAGTACGGCCGAACTCGATGAGTCTCTCCACCTGATCATACATACTGCGGAAGGTGACTGCATATGGTCCGAGCACCGGATCTTCCTGTCTGTTAGGAGGTTTCGTAAGTAGGCAATGCTTTCTCCATAGCTGAGCCAAAGCCACCGACCACGCAACCTTTTCAGGAAGCCCATTGAACAGATAAGCTTCGTCATTCCGGCTGAATCCTGAGTTGCGGACGTTGAGCAGTAGCTGCATGCTTAGCATGAGCTGATGGTAGAATATGCGTGCAAGAGTCGGGTCATCGCTGCGGAAGTAAGATGCAACAATCTGATCCTGCGATCGTCTGAAGTCGATCCACCGCGGCGAATCTAATGCTTCAGCCAAGACCTGGATTTGGCGCTCAACATCTGGCTGATCGCTCAACTGCGCATCACGGTCAGAGATAAGAGTGTTATAGAGATACTCTTCAGCGAATACAGGCTAACCAATCACTTGTTAGTGGACGTGCAACTTCTCAATCATGGAGTAACCCACATCAATATCCAAGCCATGCTGAAGGCAAGCCAGGCGATCCAATATATCTCGCATACTCATCTCTCTTCGCTCTACAAGAGAGTTTGACTCCTCATCCTTAAGTGGACGATTGATGCGGCCAACATAACGATTCAAACTTATCGAGCCAGGGATCTCACCGAAGCACATTGTCATGCTCGGCTGCTCCAATGTGTCCCAAGGCCGATCCTTGTCAGCATGACCGCCGAGAACGAGAGAAAATCCTGGGAATACTCTGCCAGAGCGGGACGAAAGGCTAGGATGGCCATATTTGTCTGTCGCACCAGCGAAAGCGAAGTATCTATTGCGTGGCTGACTGGTATGATGTGCTTGCAAATCGGAACCTTCAAAATGCAGCACCCCTTGGCCTATCAATGTTACAGCATCCTCCGAAGTCAGATACGACCGCGCGTGCAAGCCATCTGGAGGCCAGATAGAGCCTTGAACAGAGGCATCTGGCTCTGCAGTATCGTTGGTTGCCGAGCTGCTGTTTTCCGGAGTATCGCGAATGCAATGCGGGGCACGAACATGTTTAAAAAGGGTGTTGAGGCCCTCAGACTGATGATTCTTTCGTCTTAGCTCCCGGTGGTCATGATTACCACCGTTACCGACTCTAAGGCCCACCTAATGCTTTGTTAACAGGGTGCGACCTTGATTCAGTGGATTGGGTTTGGCTTTACTGGTGAAGCGTGACGGTTCGACATCGTTGGTGATCGTAGGGCTAAGTTCAAGCAATGGAATCGCTTTGCGAACCGCACATGTTCTTGGGACTGTACAAACTAAAGGAACGAACCCAAAGTGAAAGCGAAGCTCAACTGAGTTGATGGCTAGCAGAAGTAAGCAGAGTCAGGTGTGCTGTCAGAAGATAAAGGGTTGAGGGACGAAGGAAGTATCTGGATGACCTCAAAGAAACTAAGGGGAGGCTTGTTCCACTAGACCAAGACCTTAGTTCTTATCTTCGGTCTATGCTAGCTCGGATCAAGGCGTTCATCGACCTTACTCATCAGGTACCTCGAGCTAAGGGCCTTGTTCTGTATCAGCGAGGCGGGTAAGAAGCTCAGCCCGTTTACTCCCCAGTCCGGAGGCTTCATAATGCTGTTGCTCAACGTCTTGAGTATTCTAAGCGGATGAATTGTGCTTCAGACGGTCATTACACACTTTGGAACAATTCACCTTACAGAAAACGACCGCATCAACGGCAATAAGGTAGTATCTCTTAGTTGTATACTCGTGCGAGGGCAGCGGTTACATTACGCATCTTGGCGCATAGCAATATGCGTTGGAATGCCTTTGGAGCTCACAGATAGTCGAAGTAGCGCGATTGTGCTATGCACACCCGGCTCAAGGAGTCTTTCACCGCCGTACCCAATACTCTAAGCCGAATATTAGAACGCAACGGGCCTCCGGACTTGATCACTCACTACGGATTAACTCAGACTCGCCATGCCCTTCAAGAGCCCGATGCACCAGCATCTCGTGCTCTTAACCCACATCACTACTTCGGTACCTGGACATGCGAGATGTGACTTCTCTTGGTGAGTGTAAACGCCCAACTAATAACCATGAGCACACGCCAACGTCTTCATGATCTGGTAAGAGGTCCGCTCAACCCAGTTCGTCTGACTTCTGCAACACGTATGTGCAGCTCCGATGGCAGGGTGCCGAGCCGGTTTCTATCTCCTTTCTTGCTAAACAACTGGCCGTTGATTTGACTCCCCCATGGAGGTTCGAAGGTAAGAAAAGTTAACCGGTGTGCCACGTCTGACTTCGGCCCTACTCAATGTCAAGCAATCATGATACTAGACAGAGGTCAGTGTGCTCTACATGAATTGGGGATATGTTTCACGTGCCTTGAACCCAAAGTTCAGGCATAGCGCAACAAACAGCCCAACGCATACGACGATAGGCCCGACCACATTATCGAAGTCCTTGCCACTTCGAACTCTGATCATACGATTACGGACTTGATAGATATACAGACCCCACAGTCCGGCGAAAGCTGCCACCAAGGTGTACACGATTGCAAGACCGCGAGCGATGTTGTTGGACTCGCCCGCGGCGTTGTAAAGACCTAGTGAGAGAGACGCCAGTAGAACCGAAATGTGCTGCCACTTGATGAAGGTTCTCTGATTTGCGAGCCAGACCTTTGGCTCTACATGCACATCCACAGAATCTTTGATCAATTGACCAGGCTGGCGGACGGCAGGCGGTAATTGCACGGACTGACGCCGACGCGCTCGTGCATACTTGGAGTTCGAGAACGAGGGGAGAAACGACCGTAGGCCTCGAGTCTTGGAGAGATTCCCTGCTCTCTGGGCCAATTCGTCATCGAGATCTTGGTCATTGGCGGCCCTATCCGCCTTTTCTTGCACATCTGCCAAAAGTGCAATTTGTTTGCCGGCGGGTGAGCCAACAGCTGCTGTGAAAGACGAGGCTGATTTGCCTCCAAGCAGACTGCCGACGTGCATGTCATCGTCAACCTCTTTAGCCCTCTTCTCTTGCTCTTCTCGGAACGCATCTTCAGGATCTCTTCGAATATCTGTGTCCAGATCACTGAGCCAAAACGGAAAGCTGTTGACGTAGTCTTCAAACAACTGCGCAACGCCATGTACAAATTTGGAGAACCTCGGAGCCTCCTTAACAAGGTGTGACGACATTAGGTCAGATATCCATTCGTTTTTCCTTTTGCTTCCGTTATCTTTGACCTTGACTTCGAGTAAAGCGTACGGGAAACGAGCGATTTCCCCCTTTCGAATGTCTGTAAAGGGGTATTCCATCGCTACTCTGTCAATATCCTTACGATGCCACTCTTCAGGAGCTCGACATGGTCTTTCCTGATCCAGACAGTCTTCACGGATGAAAGCCAGATTGGTATCCACGGAGATGCGGACCCGGTCATCTCCAGGGATCTGAAAGGCAGTGCGGGTGTAATTAGCGCGAAGCACGGGCTGAAGCTCATGCTCCCTGATGAAAGCTTGTATCTCTTCAGCTTTCGCTTCCAGCTGAGCAACAGCGTCTGATTCCGGTCCATGTAGAACGCGCATCTTTTCTATGCTTTTCTCCATCCGGTATTGTCCCTTGATGAACGACTGCACGTATTTATCTTTCATTGGAAGACGGAGCTCGCTACTACTGTCATCCTGGATGATCTTCTCCTCAAGCACGATGTCGGGTTTGTCTCTAAGCTGGCCAAACCACCGAAGCCGTAATGATTGAGCATCGGCGGCTTTATCAATCTTCTTGTTATAGAGTAAAAAGTCCTCACTATCAAAATAAAGTGAAGTGATGGTAGGATCAGACTGGCTTCCTTCCACAATTTTCGCTGTCTGCGGATTGTAGACAAGCACTGGCAGGCGACGAAGTATATATGTCTTGACCTCCAGGATGTTCTCGGGGTGAACCCAGACTACAATCACGACTCAGCATTGAACGTAGTTTACAGGAAGCCAACCTACATTTGTATGACTTATATACATCCTTACCACTCTTGAAGTCAATGCTCGAGGAGGTTTCCTCGGAATTTTCGCCGATTCTTTGCCTAATGAAGGAGTACATGACAGACAGGCTGGAAAGTCATTGCAATTCAGCTGCCAAAGATCTCAAGTCCAGTCAAGAAATAGACTCACCGGTAGAGCAGTGGTGAGTAATCCTCTGAGTTGAATGGCAGTGCTGCTAATCTGACTTGCAACAGAGGACGAACCTTGTATCTGGAGCCGCGCCGACGATCATGCTTCTTCGCGGCTTTGAGGAATCCCGCGTAGTTGAGGCGACTGTACTTTTCGAGCTCGTTAAGCTCCTTTGTAATAGAATCAAGCTCTCCTAGCACAGCGTCTAAATCTCCAACCAAATCATGTTGTTTGTCACCTTCACCAGTCGATGACTCTGCTCGGGACTCCTCTGCACGTTTGTAGTTTTCAAGTGTAGCTTCACACTCAGCCGACCTCTCACGTAGATGCTTAATTTTCTCCGCATGGAACTTATTGACGTTTTCCAATTGCACGTTCAGCAATTCCTCGGTAAAAGCACTCTCATCTATCTCTGACCATTCATGCGTCTTCTGACTGGGTCTGGTACTCGACGGGATGTCCTCAGCATCGTCTTCGCGCAACAACCTTTTTAGCTTTGCATAATCAATGTATTGGGATTTCCATGGCTCATATACTGAGTTGCGTAGAGTTCTGCCAAAACGCATTGTGACGAGTATGGAGAGTAACCGCTAGCTAACAGGGTATTGTCTACTCATGAAGCCTAAAACGTTACGCTGATCAACTTTCGAAGAACAGCTTCCACAATTGCCCCCAGTGTCCGGCATCTCGGGCTCTTGCCGCGCGCTTGCGCTAAGGATTGGTCTTGGCAGTGGCTTGTCTTTGCAGTTTGGGAGTACGAGCAGCAACAGCAAACCATTCCTTCTTTGGTCTTAAGTCTCAGCAGGTCGCAGCAACCGTTGCAAGACTTAGCTCCATGGATGCTCCGGACGGAGCAAGTGTCTCTGAGCCTTATCTGGACCCAATGCTGTGGCGTCAACTGAGAGGGGTCTTGCAATTCCTCCAAAGCAACAAATACCCCCATGTGCCAAATCCACCACCCTGCAAGAAGCGAGCATCTGTTGCGCTGATCGTGCGCTTCCGACCCCTAACACCCGATTCTGTGACATACGATTCAAATTTATGCGGTGCCACCGCTGCAACCTCCGAACAGCGCCTAGAGAACTTCTTCAACCAGCAATGGGTCCAGCAAGGGGAACCCGAGATCCTCTTCATTAAGCGTGCAACACGGACCGGCGATAGATGGACTGGGCAAATCGCGTTCCCAGGAGGTGGCAGAGAGCCGAATGATGGAGATGATTGTGCTACCGGTATTAGAGAGACTCGAGAGGAAATAGGTCTAGACCTGAACGCGGATCACTGCATGCTGGTGGGCAACCTACCCGAGCAAGTCGTGACAACATGGTGGTCCAAAGTACCGTATGCCTGATCTCATCGAGGAATATTCCCACTATCTAGGCTGACGAGCATTGTAGGCTTATGATACTGTGCCCCTATGTACATTTGGTGATGCGCTCCGATACCCATCCCCTAAAATTACAGTCGACTGAAGTGAGCTCTACCCATTGGGTGTCGCTACGTGCCTTGATGAGCCCCCATCTCAGAACTTTTGAGCGCAGTGACGTGTCAGACCGGTTTCTTCGCCGTGCCAATCGAGTGACCGGAAGCGTTCTGAGGGCCATGATCGGCCAATTACTGTTCACGGCCAGGAGGCTCGTTCCAACAGAGAGTGTCTACAGCCGCTCGACCTTGGACTACGCTTCCTTGGTCCATGCTGTTGAGCTTCAACAGGCAAGCTCAAGGTGTAACATGGTAAGTACATGGTGGCGCAGATCTCCGTCGGTAACTTCAACCCGAGAACCACCATTGATCCTCTGGGGATTAACTTACGGAATACTGGCCAACTTTCTTGGCCTCTTACCAACTGACAATCCCACAAAGATGTGGGACTGGCCGACGCTGAGCCCTTGGGACATTCGTTTTGTTATTTGGCTTACCACATACAAGTTCCGAGCTCACAAAATGAGAATTTTAAGTACCTCTATGACTGCGCTAGGAGATCCAATCGGGCGGCACGAGAACGTAGTTCTCGGCGGGCTCGACTCGGACACTTTTGCTACAACCACCACCAATGTTCGGCTGCGTAGCAGACTCAGCTCGCTTGACACTGTTGGAGAGATGCTAGATGGCTATTTCGAGCGTTTGAAAACCGCCATGTGGATCGCACTGGCCTTGCGTCTTGGTTTCGGAACTATTGTCATTACCATCCTTATTCATCGCTACCGACGCCGGCGTTACATGGCGCGCTTGTAGAGTGGGTTCGCCCATTAGAAGATTCTTACATGCAATGCAGGGGTATATACACAGCACATCGTATGTGGAGCTGATTCCCGGATTAGCCATCTGCATTAACATTCTGCACTCTAGCAATGTGATACATGAAACGGTACCGTTCGGTCAGTCCAATATTCCTGTCTCCTCAATAGCAGGATTGAACTTGTCCAATCAACGTTCAGCTACAGAATTCACGGATCCAACCGCCGAAACGCATGTATCATCCTGGTCTCAAGGTTTGACGTAGTACTATAAGAAAAGGAAGCTGCCCCACGGGAAGAATCCTGCCGTCAGGCAAGGACGTCTCAAGCCATCGAAGTGGAGCAGGCTCGCGATTGAGAATTACCGAGTAAGGCAGCGCAGCCCTTTGACAAACTTGGTCATTGACATCCAGATTGCCTCTACAAACCGTTCGACAGGATTAAGTGGTCCTTTGGTCACATCGACGAACAAGAGCTGTCTGTAAACTCGGTCATATCCGAACCTCGGCTCTGGGGCATTATAACAACGTGAGTGGGCACCTAATTCTCGTTGCAGCGTGTAGACCATTCTCAAAATCTTCTGGGTGCAGTTTAAAGGTCCAATATGTGCGGAGTATCTGCTATACAGCAGAGGTACTAAGGGACATTGTCCACCCGCTGTGGGTTCCTGCCATAGCGCGTAAAGATTAGTATCCGCGAGTCTGTCAAGACAAGCTATGTGATTTCAAGAAGCTTACCATGTACCTACTAATTGAACGGCCGTTTCATTCCTCAAAAGTAGGCCCTTTCTTCGCTTTCTCTACCCCACGGAGACTTTCATTGATACCGGAGTATCCCCATAACGTCTCCACATCTCCTAAACGATAATATTGGTGACACAGATTTTGTCCGAGATTTATTACTGACACAGAAGTCAACAAATCTTTCTCTCACCAAAAAGATGCATCTGCACACTGCATCTGTACATTGTATCCGTAAGCTTCGCTCCACTTATAAAGTCTATTTGTGTCGGTCACCGACGTTCCAAGGAGCTATGATCGCCCAAGGTGATATGATGAACCTTATAACGATTATAATCGAGATCAACCTCCTCTCTTCGGGAAAATGGTAGAACATTCACCAGCAAGTCTGGGGGGGCTCAGTTCAAATATGAGTCGTGCAGTGAGCGAATTGAAAAAATTGTCGGAAAGGTGGCATGTGTACTATGAACATCCTGTTCCCGATTCTAAATATTCTCAGCCCTTGAAAAACACTTTGTTGAAGTCTTGCCTGTTCGAGCCTTGCATTTTGAAAACCTTTTCATTCGCTGGTATACTCTGTGGGAATCCTCTTAGTTAGCGAAATGATTAGATAGGTCGTAAGATCCATCACTTCAATGCGAAGCATCCCGCCACCCATTGGTTTGAACCGCCATTCTTTCAATAATCCCACATCTTCAGATAGTCCCGATTACGAGTATTTTGATGAGGTTTTTGAGCTACCTTTCGAACCCTCAATTGATATGAACTATTTACTTTCTTTAATAATCAGGATCTTGCCAAAGACATTTAAAGAATCATCATTTTCGCGATCATCGTCTCTCTATCTTTGTTAGTGCTGGCTTTCAGCGTTTGGAAACCCTCAATCCGCCCGGATGATGGACCCTATTTTTATGGGCAAGAGTCCGATCATCTGTCTTTCTCCGGTATAGCTTTAATTGGACGGAAGAGAAGCTACCATTTCTGATAGCAGGAGTAGAATGGACTAAACGGAAGGGATGAGTCAATGATGATAGCTCTCAATAGCACTAAAGTAAAAGAAGTAAACTCACTCTTGCTCGCCCTGCCATCCAACACAATTCCAACAGTCAAAGATATGGTTTGGATCGTACTGGTTCTTGATCTCCAAAAGTTTATCGTAATTCTTACCAAAAAAGGTCTCTTGCCAGTCCGGCTCCCCGTAGTGAGCCTCATTGAGATACGCTCCTCTATCTGGGCTTAATTGCTTGAGAGGATCCAACATTTGCAGAAAGCCAGCGGTGGCGCTTTCAAGCGTGGTGGGAGTTGGCGACTTTACCCATTCCCTAACATGAATCACATGCTAGAGTGCGCTTCTCCAGGCTGGGAGAGCTGATGCCATCTGATTGCTGTCGAGGTTACTCACTGGCTTTTCGAAAACCACTTGGGTTGCCGTGAAAGCAAGTAGAGTTCTGGCCTTTTCGATACCATAGACCAGAGCTTCGACAAGTGAGTCGACAGTTTCCGGGGTAGTAAAAAGATCGCGAGGCATGAGTCGGGAGGCGAGTAGCGAAAGATACCGGCAGGTTCAGTTGCTCTAGCATCGGCAGCGCTCACTGAAAGGTAATCGGTGTAAGTGGCATAGGAAGCATAGCTGTTGTCAACGACTACCATATCGGTCCTGTTGTTGACGAACTGAAAGAAAGCTGCAGTTGCAGATTTCAACCTGGAGCCGTCATCGCCGTATGGCAGGACCGCGCCAAATGACACTTTCTCTGGATAATAATCTACTGATCCTGTCACCAGCTGAGCAGACCATTCAATCTGATTGTTGGCATGTGCTGTAAGAATGTCGCGGAGGGTTTGGCTCTGAGTAGTATTATCTCCAGTGAAGTTTGCCACGAAGATGTAAGTATGAATGGGTAAGGAAGGGTAAAGTTGGACTCGAAACTTGGTAAGAACAGCATAGGTACCTCCACCACCACCTCGCATTGCCCAGAAGAGCTCCGCATCATTACATTCGTTGATAACCCGTACTTCACCGCCGGCAGTGACAACTTCGAATTCCACTGCATTATCCACCATAAGGCTGTATGTAGTGGTGAAGTCGCCTACACTTCCTCCTTGGCCAAATCCGCCTGCGATACCAACAGATTCTTCATATCCCCCGGTAATATCCATACCATGCAAGTTGAAAAAGCGATACGCATCTCCCCCGACGACTCCAGCTCCCATCTCACCAACATTCTGCCCATTAGCTGATGGAAAATCAGATGCAGTGAAGTTTCGATGGAAGTCAAGACTGTTCAGATTATGGGTCCAGATCGCCAGGGGGTCTGGTACCGCTGAACGTCCGAAGAAATCATGGCCTGTATTTTTGATGCTGATGTGAATGTTGTGGACTTGGGCAAATAGGAGAGCCGCCGATATATGCGATACGTTGCGCACCGCGACATAGTATGGCGCAAGCCTTCCCGGAGAACAAGTACTGAAAAGTGTTTTCTCTGGATCAGGCTCCAAGAGAGAACAGCCTGATATGCCGCAAGCCTCCCAATTTAACCAGTACGTCTGTCCGTAGTATGATCCTCTGGAGATGCTATCGCTATAATTGCCTTCCACAACGTCGCACGCCGCCGACGTCGTAGTAGGGGGAATTATCATAGCAAGGAGCACCCATTGGAATGGTCTTATGCAAGTGACCACCGATAGGCTGGTTGAATTGTTGCCATTCTTGCCAAGATGGCCAGCATTTCTGCCCAGGTCGACAGTTGCAGCCCGGATCGGCGGCCGCAGATGCTGCTAAGACAAAGATGAACAAGGAAAATGAAGATGCAACGGAAAGCATCTTGCTTGTGGTTCGATTGTTTTAAGTAATGTCTAATCGTCTCATCCCCTATCAAAGGAAGGACAGGGAGCAGTGGAGTATGAATTATCTGATGGAGGAAGCACCCAAACCATCCACCCTGCAGTCCCTTTCCACGTATCATTCTGCAGTCCATTCCCAATGCTCACCGCAGTGTCAAGGCTCTGACCAGAAGAGGAACTCTCAGCGTTGAAGACGGTGAGAATACTCAGCAAGTAGAGCAGTGACTAATTGCCTCAGTTCTCATACGTGCCGCGCCAAGCCCCTTCGGGTTGGCGGCTGACAAGCAATCTTCCAGCAACACGTCTGAGCCCAAAACCCTGTTTTTTAGATCAAATCGCGTTATTTTGGTGCGTTTATATACAATTTCGAGTTACAAAGCCAAAATTTCTACAATATATACAAACAAGCATTACGTTAGCATTACAACAATATAGATTAATTGATTTTTTAAGCATTGTCGCTAGTTTGATTAAAACTCTATCGTTGAACAAAGTCTATATATATAAAAGTTAACGTTGTATTGTTGTGTTAATATCAAACATAAAAAGTAACAAAAATAACAAAATTTTAATTATATATACAAGCAACGCCAGAATTGTCTTTGTCGAGATTTTCTTAAATATATTCTTAATTATAGTACTTAATATATATATTTAATAAAAAATAAGAAAATCAAACGTATTGTATTAATAATAAGAAAAGAAAGCTTTTTATATATTGTGCAAGTAATATTAAAAAGAGAAGTTTCTACAATAAGCACAAAAGCTATTAAACTTATTTTAAAATATCAAAAGTATATATTTATAATATACTAAACTCTAATTTTGTATTAAGAATATATCTTCTATATACTTTTGTCTACTTTATCAAATATTATGCAATTTGAGTCTATAATTATAGATTTTAAACTTAGATATAAAAGCGTTTCTAATATTAGTTAGCAACTTAGTATGTTAATTTGTTAGAAACTTAACAACTTTACTCTAAGAACTAAGACAAGTAACTAATAGAATACAAAGTTGTTTTAGTTATTAGACTAGTTGCGCAGTTTTAATTGTAACAACTGTTACAATTAAGTATTATTCAATCGAATTAGCGTAATTCTAAGAAATTAGCAAATTTAACAACTTAACAATACAATTGTAATATTGTTACAAATTTTGTAACAATAATATAATTAACGCATTTTCTAATTTAATTGTAGACTAATTATCGGAAATTAAATCTTAATATTAAGTATTAAGATTTAATTTTCTAAGCAAGAAAATTAAAATCGAATTGCGTATATATTACTATATTAAGTATACTAGTATACTATATATAGTAATTCGATTTTACGCTAAAATTTAAATCGAATTTCGATTCTAAAAGTCGGAACCGAAATTCGATCTAATAGTTAATCTATTTAATTATATTAATTGCTTGTCTAGATATAGATTTTATATAAATTAATTGTTGGATCAGATTTCGATTCCGACTTTCGAAATCAAAAATCGATCTAAATTTCAAATTGTTAAGAATAACAAATAGAATTATTTAATTAACTTGTTTAGAGCAAATTCTTTCGCTTAATTATTAAAATCGAGCTTGATATTAGAAAATTAAATTATATAATAAATTTAAGTTTTCGCAATTAATATAAGATACAAGTGCGTCTGCTTCTTGCTAACGCACTAAGATATAACAAATATAAGATATAATAGACTTGTATTACTATATTTTAACTATATAAGATAGATAGTAGTAGAACTAATTGTTAAAGAACAACAAGAGACAAACTTTCTTTCTATCTAATATTTGTTATAATATACGAGCTTGTTTCTTGCTATTTAATCAAAAAGAAGTGCTATGCTATTCGAGACTTTTATAGATATTCGAGATTATATACTTTGTTATACTTTAAGACGCTAGCGCATTAAGAACGCTATAATATTACAATTATCTTTTCTCTTAAAATATTAATTTTTAATAATATAAGAAGTTATATTAGTCTTATTAAGATAAAGACATCTACTAAGTATTAATATTACAAAAGTTTGTTAAAAATCTCTTTAAATCTTTTTAAAAATTAAGAGAAAAAAAGTCTTCTATTTAATAGAAGTAAATTTATATTTTAATTTAACACAATCTATAGAACAATATAATAGCAACAATAACAATCTATAATATATTATTGTTTTATTGTTTGTTATTATTAGAGTTCTAAATAGAATTTAAAATAAAGTTAGCATTGCGCAGATACTAGATAGACTATAAATATAGATATTGTTATTTTTTTTTTCTTTTTTTTCTTTTTTTCTATATTTTTTTTTATTGTAGTTGTTTTATTGCTATAAGTAAACTGTTACAAAAACAATAATATATAAAACTTATATATATAGTGCAAATCTTAAATTAATATATTTTTTGCTTCTTTTTCTTCTATTTCTTTAACAATATTTTTTAAGAAATTAAAAGAATAGAAAAGTAAACAATTTTAATATTTTATCGTTTGCAATACTAATATATTACAATCTATAATAATTTTTTATATATAATTTGCGTAAATAAGTATATATATATTTGTAAAAAGAAAAATATTTATATTTGTTGCAAAGTTTTTTATCGCAAATTAAATTGCTATATTGTAATAAATTTTGTATATACTTATAATACAATAGTTGTTAATATTTATTAGTTTATTAAATGTTTTCGAGATTGTATAAAAGAACTTATTATTAATTATTGCAAAAAACTTAAGATAGAGAATACAATTTTTGTAAGAATAAAGACAGTAAGCAATAATAATAGTAATAATAGTCAAATTAGGAAGCAATCTATGTAATCTTGGGCAGAATATCTATATGCGTCTGTTAAGACTAATTCTATACAGATTCTAGACTACATATCTCTAGGAGAATCTCGTAACAATCTGTTATTGTTTTAAGAAAATGAATTATGATCTTATAACAAAAATATGCATAATAAGAAATCTAAGAAAATGCGTTCTTTTTAATAGCTAGACGCGTTCTATTTTCGCGAAATTCCCAAAGACAAATTTAGAAATAAATCTAAAACATATCTTTTCAAATACTTAGAATTCGATCTTCTAATTATCTCAAATATATCTAATTTTCTTCTTTAGCTTATTCGATATATTTCTTTTTTTAATTATCGCAATTAAGCTCTTTCTTAGTATAGAATTTATAGCTTTTAGACTCGATATTAATTAAATAGGTCTAAGACTTGCTATTGTTAACAGAAAAGCATTAAGAGAGATTGTTTGTCTTTTGATTTTGTTGCAACAACAACGTATATCGATTGTAGAACAATTGATACTACAAAGAACGATTGTAGAACTGTCGATTGTAGACTTGTTGCTAAAAGTTTTGCGACAACAATGCAACACAATAGAAGTTTGTTATTTCTTGCCAAATAAACGTACAACTATCTATCTATTCAAGGAAGCTTTTAAACTCTATATAAAACATAGATTTTAAAAAATCGCAACGCAATTGTATATAAAATCGATTTCAAATTAAGATAAATTAATTGTGTGTAAATATAATGTTAATTGTCTTTGTTAAATAAAGCATTTGCAATATTTATACGCGTAGAGACGTATGCTTGATAGTAACAAGCGTATAGAAGAACAACGTTAATTGTGTTAACGTTGTAGATACATGTATCTTAAATCTATTAATTAGAAGATAATATTAATTGTTGATAGAGACAATTAAGCGTAGATTTATGCGTATAAAATTGAGCGACTTTATAGAGTACTATATTAGAACAAAGTTACGCAAACAAGCGACAATAATATTTTTAACAATCTTGTTGCTATATAATATAGTTAAATTCTTTAGTCTATTGACAAAGACATAGACGTCGCAATAGAAAACGTGCTTGCTCGCATTTACTACAACAACAATAGCGATGCTTGTCTCTTAATTTAACAAATACTTAGAATCGAAGAATTCTATCTTTTTTGCTTGTAGCTTGCTTATTGTTGTTAAAAACAATAGAGACGTAGCTATAGAAGATTGCAACGTAGTTGACGTTTGCAAGATTTCTTCGATAGTAGAAATTGAAGCAAGTAATAGCAAGTTTAAACGCATCTTTGCGAACTTCGATTGAATTAAATTTGTTAACGTTGTTATAAGGTTTTTAGTAATATTGTTCTACATAGTATTAAGGCGTTGATCGAACTCTGCAATAATTATGTCGCAAAAAGTATCTTCGACAAATAATATAGAGTGCTCTTCTTGCTTAACAAGCGATTGTTCTTCGCCTTTAGATGTCGCGAACAACTATTAACTATATAGAGTGTCTTTGATAGATACTATTGCTTAGATATAGAATAGATATTGCAATTAGATAATGCAAATACTAAATTAGAAACGTTAACAAAGATAGAGCAAATGTCTAACGAAAGAGCTGCAAGAACTTTCGATTAGATAGTAAAAGCTTTGATAAGACAAAGACTTTGCGAGTTGTTTAGAGAACTACAATTAAATAATGTAGATATATTAATTAGATGCGAAGGATTAATTAATAGTTGAAGCTATTAAATTGTAAGAGTAAAGATAGTAAGCAATAATAGTAATGGTAATAGTTGAATTAGGGAGCAATGTATATAATCCCGGGCAAGATATTTATGTGCGCCTGCCAAGACTAACCCTATGCAGACCCTAGACTGTATATCTCTGGGAGAATCCCGTAACAATTTTCAAAATAATAGAATATATATAAAAAAATATAATTTGCAAGATAAAAAGCTAATAACGCAATAAAGAATTTATTCTATTAACAATAAATTAAATTAAATTTTATATTTAACAATTTAAATAAAATTTAATTTTTGCTTAAAAGTATTAGATTAAGTTTGAACAAAATTTTGTAAAAACAAAGATAGCTTAAAATAAAACTTTTGCTAAAATATAATAGCTAATCGATTTACTTTTTAAAAAAATATTAAAAATAAGTATTTCTATTTGCTCTTCGATATTTTATTAATATATATTTAAAATTTAAAACAAAACAAAAACAAAAACAAGAACAAATTGTTAATAAAAATAAAAAAAACAAAATTAAAACAAATTGTTTCTAAATTAGTTATTAATTTAAATAGAATAAGTTTAAAAGATTCTTTTGCAAAATTTTATAATTTTGCAATAAAATCTTTTAGCAACTCTAAATTATTAACAAAATTGTTAGATAAAAATATAATTTATTTTTATTTTTATTTTGTTTGTATTTTGCTTATTTATATATTTTTTAAAAAATAAAAAATACAAAAATATATATAAATAATAAGAGTAAATCTGTAGCAAAAACAAAGAAAATTGTATAAAGTAAATTTTCTACAATTTGTTTTTCTTAAAATAATATAAGTACTTTAAATAACTTTAAAAACTTATTTATAATTAACTTAAAAAAGTTCGACAATTTATTTTTAAATAGATTCGAAAATTTTCTCTAGTTGTTTTAAAATAAATTTAATAAAATATTAAAAACTTATTAAGTTGTTGCAATATATTGTCGACTAATTAACAATAATAAAATAACTTTGTTTTCGAACTATATTTTAAGTATTTTTGTTAAAAAAAGCAATTCTATTATTTTTAATATCTTATATAACAAAATAAAGAAATCTTTTTTTGTAATTTTTATATAACAATAGTATAATAACAATTGCGCAATATTCTATTAAACAAATTATTGTTAATATAATTGCTATTGTTGCAATATATATTATACTATTTTTTTTACTTTTGTTTGCTATATATTTGTTTCTCAAAATTCTTTTGTGCTTTGTCAATATTATTTAGAATTTTTTTTCTTAGTTATTAATTGTATTTCTTGTTTTAGTTTATTTATTTAATTTTATATTATATTTGTCTTTTTAACTTAGTTTTATCTAGAATTTTTTTAATTTTTTATTAAATTTTGTTGTTAACAAATTTCAAAGCTTGCAATATTTGTTTTGTTTACTTATTGTTAGCGCAATATAAATATAATTTTAGAAATAAAATATAAAAAGTATTATAAATTTAATAAATATTAAATAGAGTAAAACAATAAGTTTGTATTTTAATTTTATTCTTAATTCTAAACAATTCGATATATTTATATAATATCTTTTTGCTAAATCTCTTTTATTTCAAATTTCTAATTAAAAGTATAATTAATTCTTCTATAATAAAATTCTTTAACTTATATCTTTTATTGTAGTATTTTGTCTATTGCGCAACAATATTTTTAAGATACTTTGCTAGAATTTTTCTTAAATTATAAAGCTGTTTTACGTGTTTTTATATTAATAATATCTTTTTTTTAATAAAGTTGTTTTTAACTTTATAGTAAATCTTCAGATAGTAATTATATATTAAATAAAAAAGCAAAGTTTTAACTAAGATATAGTAGCTATTGTTGTAGACAAATTTTGCTATTAATAATAGATTTGTCTATTTTGTTTATTTAGTATTAATATAAGTACAAAAATAGTATTTAAGAGTTTAATTTTATTATTCAATTAAATTATTTATCTAAAAATAAAAGACAATACTTAATTGTCTTCTAATTTATATATAAAAATATATAGCAAATTAAAAGATACTAGTAAAGATAGATTTTCTATTGCTTACTATATTAATTGATATTTTAAAATATAAAACAATTTTATCGAAAAATACTTTTGCTAGTTTTGCAATATTAATTCTTGTAATTACAAATATATATTTAATTATTTTTGTATAGCAATTAACTATTACAAAAATCGAATTATATATAACTTTATAATATTTGTTCGATAACAAGTTTGTTACAAAGTCTATAATATTTTTCTTTTATAACTTTTTTGCTACAAATAAAAATCGAAGTTTATTATATAGCTTATAACAAGAAACTTTAATATATTAGCAAATAATATATATTTTAATATATATTTTTATTTACTTAGTGCAAACAAGTTAAAAATATTTTTGCTAAAATAAATTTAGAGTTTTCTTAATTTTAAAATATTTTGTTAAAGAGTTATTATAGTTTTTGCAAATAAACTTTTTTTAATAGCTATATTTTCTAAAATATAGAGCAATTTGTTATATTTAACAAGATTTTTTTAATCTAAAATCTATATCTTTTGTTTGCAATAAAACAATATTTTTATTTTAATTTAAATCTTTTCGATTCAAGTATCTTTAGTTTAAAAATTCTTTATTAAGAGTTTTATTAATTTCTAAAATTTCTTATATAGTTTTTTTAATATATTTTTAATTACTTTTCTTAAAATAACAATCTATATATTAGCTAATTAAAATAAAGATATTAGTTTTTCAAAAAAAAAAATCTACTTTATAATTGCAAAATCTTTGCATTACTAGTAAGTATTTTTGCTAATTATAATACAAAAATTAGATTATTTAATATCTTTTATTTGTTTCGTATTAGCAACTTTTTATTAGACAACAACGCTAGCTTATTTTAAAATACAAAAATTAGATTATTTAATACTTTTTGTCTACTTTGCGTTAGCAAATCTTTGTTAAACAATAATATTAGTTTGTTCTACAATATTAACAGTAATCTTGTATTTAACAATAAAATCTTTTTATAATCGAAGCATCTTAATAATTTATTTGTCGAATTTTTCTTATTTAAATAATAAAAGATTTCAAAATTATAGATAGATTAATCGTTGGATCGGGTTTCGGTTCCAACTATTAAAACCAATCCGATTCGACAATTTCAATATTAGGAATCGAATTAAAATTCGAGTCGATTTCTACTTTTTTAAAATTGAATTGATTTAATTCGACTCAATTCTTAATTTTAATATTAGAAATCGAATCGAATTTTCAAGAATTGCTAAGAATTCTAAAATTAGTATAAAATTAGTTTTTTTTATATTATTTTCTAGGTAATGTACAATAGTAATATATAATATAAGAACAATCTACTATATTTATTAATTAAATTAAATAGATTAATTATCTCTATTAAATTATTAATTAATTATTACTAAAAATAATAAAATTTACTAAAAATAGTAGTCTTAACAATTTGAGTCGATTTTTTCGAGTCGAATTTCGATTTCAACTTTAGAAATCGAACCGAATTGTCGATTCCAACATTAGAAATCGAATCGACAATTTGATTCTAACTTTTGAAATCGATTCAATCCAATTCGGGTCGAGTATTCGACTCGAACTCGATAACTCGATCCGACGCGATCAGTCTAATTATAGACAACTAACTTAAGTGTCTAGCAAGCTTGTTTTAAGTTTAGCTTCTTTTAATTTATAAACTCTCTAAAATTATTGTAATTCGATTATATCTTAATAGAGTAAATACTGTTTTTTAGATAGTATCTCTATTGCTTAAAAGCAACTACAATAGTTAGCAATTTCTAATTATATATCTTATAATTTTGCTTTGTTAAAATTATCTTTTGCGATTAAAACATTATTGAGCGTTAATTTTTGTTGTTATTTTGTTAACTCAGAATATTTGCAATTGCAAAATTAGATATATTAGTCTTTACTCTAATTTTTTTGTCTAAATTATAGTAACAAAGTAGTAGAGTTAATATAAAGATATTGCAAAGCTAACAAAACGTTTGCTCTACTTTATTTAATTAAATAAAAGAATTATATTTCTTGTTATTCTTATTTTCTTTTAACAAATTAATAAGAGAGACAACTTTTTTCGAATAGCAATATATAAAGTATCTATAAAAGTTTACAAAATTCAGAAATATCTAAAGCTTACAATAAGTTTTCGATTTAAATTATTTTTTAATTATTTTAATTCTTTTCAAGTCTATTTGTATATCTTCTAAAAATACAATAAAGTTGAAAAATTTAATCTCTATAGTATTAAATTTATATTTTTTTAGATTAATATACAACAAATATTTGCAAAGATATTTTAGTATTTGTCTAATATAATATTAGTGCTTCGCTAAATTATTGTTGTATACAAATATATTATTTATATAAATTACACAAGTTATATCGATTAGCTTTTGCAACATTTTATTAATATAGATCTAAAAAATTGCAAATACGTTTGTTAGTTCAAATAATATAATTTGATACTTAAAATACTTATAGTATATACAAAATATTGTCTTTTATTTATTATTGCATTTTATACAAATACAATAATAGATATTCTTTAAATTTAAAACAATAAAGCACTTTGTTTTGTATAGACAATCTAGCGTTTTTGTAATTAGAAATAATAGATAACAATTTTTAATAATAATTGTATTTAGATTTCTATAGTTAATATATAAATATAATCTATTGTTTAATTTTAATATAAATAGAATAGAGATATCTACAAATAAAACTAAATACTTAATCAAATCTTTTGCTAATATATTATCGAGATATTGTCGAAGTATTGTTAGCTTGTTCTGTAAAAAATTATAAAAAAATATAAACAATAGTTCTTTATTGTTTTAAAACTTAATAACGTAATCTTCTTTTTTTAATTTTAATAGAATTTTAGCTAATTTATTATTACAAATATCTTTTAGATTTCTTAATTTTTTAAAGATTTCAAATTTTGCTAATTTTTTGTCTAATTTTTTGGTAATATTAGCGCAAACAATTGTATAAACTATACTATACTTAACAAGATCTAAAACAAACTATTTAGAATTAATTATTTTTAATTTTTTATTTGCAATTTTAAATTGTCAACTTTGCGTCTTTAAATTAATTAATATATCTAATATAAGATTAGAATCTATATATTTTACTAAATAGAACAAGATAATATATTCTCGATACTAATCTTATAAGTTAATTAAATAATAGATTAATTTATAGATATTGTAACAAAAACAACTATTGTTATTAAGAAAATTCGATATTAATAAGATAGCAAATATAGATTGCAGTTTTTATTGTACTATATAGATATAATTAATAAAATTTATCTTAGTTCTCGAATCGACTAGATCTGTAATTTGATACTTATTATTAAAAAATTTAATTTAATTTTTTACTAAAATCGAATTTATTGTTTTTATTTGTCTTTTTTGTTTTGCTTGCAAAACGTTAATAAAGTTTAATTTTTTTTATATCTATTGTAATAATAGCAGCAATAATAGAGTTGTCTTATTTGTATTTATTAAAATAATTTGTTTTGTAATATCTCTTTTTATAGTATTTAAAGTATTTAATATAACTTAAATAGTTTGTGTTACTAATCTTGTAAACTTGTTTATACAATATTAACAAATTCTTAAAAATATAGAACTTCTTGCTCTTAATAGACTTGTCGATATTGTTTAAGCGTCAATTTTAATAAAATTTGATTAAAGAAATATTAGAACTCTTTGTTATTTGCTAATTTTTAAAGTTGTTTGTATCTGCTTTGCAAATACAATTTAGTATTTGTTCTTATATAATAACTATAATTAGAAACTTATTGCAAATATTCGATATACTACTTATTAATATCTAGAATCTTTATTTTCAAATTCGACTTAAACTTAGTTAGAAATATATAGATTCTATATTTTTTCGAAAATAATACTAGATAGATTTCTAGCTTATCTAAATATTTTTTAAAGATAGTTATTTTTTAATCTAATTTTTGTCTAGCAATTTTTTATTTTTTGTAAACAAGAAAACAACAATTAGCAGAATTAGCTATTAAATTCAATAGAAACTCTCTAAATTCTTTAAAGATCTTGTTTTTTAGCTTAGCGCCATTGCTTGTTCTTAAATATTACTAAATAACAATATTGTTTTTCAAAAATAGTATATAATAGAGAATTTTGTTCTTATTTGTAATAAAATATCTCGAAAATTGTATTATATTAATATTAATTTTTCGAAATTAAATAATATATTTATTTATATTTTAACTCTTGTACAATTTTAGCTTCTTAAACTTTAAAAACTTGAATATTATTAATAACAATACAATAACAAGTTAAGAATTAGACTAATCGTCGGATAGGATTTCAATTCCAAATATTGGAATCGACCCGACTCGTCGATTTCAACTCTAGGAACCAACTCGAAACCCGAGTCGATTCCTAATATTTTGGACACAAATTAACACAATCCGACTCGATTTTCGATTCTAATATTAGGAATCGAATCGAATCGCCAAGAAATCGAAAATTACGTTATTTTGCCAAGAATTTCTATTTTTGGATTTAAATTTTTAATTTTTCAAATAAATTCTATAGATGTTGTTTAACTGTTAATTTATTATAGAGAACACAAATGCATTACTATAATGCATTATCTATATCTATAAGTGTTATAGATCTTATTTAAAAAATTAAAAATTAAATATTAAAAAATTAATATTAATGTGTAATTCGCATCTATAGACCTATAGATGCTATTTAAATTTTCAAATATTAAAAAATTAATATTAATGTGTAATTCGCATCTATAGACCTATAGATGCTATTTAAATTTTCAAATATTAAAAAATCAATATTAATGCATAATTTATATCTATAGGTCTATAGATACTATTTATTAATTAAATATTAAATAAATAATATTAATGCGTAATTTGCATCTATAGGCGTTATAGATACTATTTATTAATTAATTATTTATTTAATTAAAAGTCTTGGCAATTCGGGTCGGGTTTCTCGAGTCGGGTTTCGGTTCCAACCCTAGAAACCGATCCGAATCGTCGATTCTGACCCTAGGAATCGAACCGACTTTTCGGTTCCAACTTTTGAAATCGACCCGACCCGACGCGGTCAGTCTATTAAGAAACTTAAAAGTTTATTTTTTTGACTACTATAATTTAAATTTGTTGAGTATTTTGCAGATCTCGAATCTTTGCTATTAAGATTTCTATTTGCTAATATAAAATCGAAAATCTAATTGTAATTAAACTATCTTCTTTATTATTATTATGCTAATAGCAATTATTTTTGTCAACATTTTGTAAACAGTTGTTGTCTTAAAAATTATTAAATTCTTTAAACTCTAATTTAATAGTTAAATAGTTATTGTAACTTAAACTATTATAATTCGATATAATACTATTATATTTCGAGTTTTTTTCTTCGAAAAATAGAACAATTAGAATTGTAAAATACAAGTGCGTCTACTCTTTATTAACGCATTAAGATATAAAAGACGTAAGATATAATAGACTTGTATTACTATATTTCAACTATATAAGATAGATAGTAGTAGAACTAATTGTTAAAGAACAATAAGAAACGAGCTTTCTCTCTATCTAATATTTGTTATAACATACAAGTCTGTTTCTCGCTATCTAATCAGAAAGAAGTGTCGTGCTATTTGGGACTTTTATAGATATTCGAGATTACGTACTCTGTTATACTCTGAGGCGTATAACATTACAATTAATCTAATTTTATAGCTTAATTATATCTTGTTGTTGTTGTTTTTGATCTTTTAATATCTTTTTGCAATATATTTAGCAATTAATTGTATATATTGGAAATTAATAGTATAACTATTAGTCTAGATTTTAACTCGATTAGATTAATTTGCTTAATCTTAACTCTAGAATTAGATAGATTTTCTAGCTTAACAAAATAAGACAAACAAAGAATATATATTAAATATTCGATTTAACTTATTAAATTATATAATATTATATAATATTATATAATATATTAATTATATTAAGTTACTATAAATCTTAAGCTAATCTAATATAGTTAGTATATTATATAATTTAAATCTTAATTTAATTTAATAAAGATTAACATTAAATTAGATAAAATAAAATAAGATAAGATAAGATAAGCAAAAGCTAATGCAACAAAGTTAATATAGATTCTTAGTATTAATTTAATAAACTTTAATCTTAAAATTAAGTTTGCAATTTAACTCTAGTCTAATTTTACGAGATTTAAGAGAGCAAATTAAGTTAAGAAAAAAGTGTTTAACTTAATTTAACAATTATACTAGAAATAAAAGAATCTAATATAGAAGTAATAAATAAAGTAAATTAATCTTATTAATCTAAGATATATATAATAGATTTCTAGACAAATTAATTAAAATTAAGAGTCTAAGATTAATATTAAGTCTAATTAAGTAAAAGAGTTGCAAATCTTCTATAAATTTGTAACAAATACTTATTTTTTCGAGAGAAAAATTAATAGTTTTGTAATTATATTATTAAATAACAATTGCAAAATATAATTCTATATATAAATAAACAATCTATTATAATATTAAAGATTATTAATATTAAAGTTAAGATATTAAAGCTATACAAGTAAACAAAAAATAAAAAACTTATATATTTATATATCTATCTCTTTAGAAAATACTTGCAACAATAATAACAAAATAAATCGAAGTTATTGTTAAAATTAATCGAGACAACAACAAAGAAAAATTATTAGTATAATAGAATATAAGTAAAAATATATAGTTTATCTCGAATATAGATACTTGATCCAAAATAAACTTATTGTTATAATAGAACGCTATATAATAATGTTAGTAAACTAGATTGTTTACTAGAGTATTTAGATTAATCTTTTATATTAGATTAGATCTAATATTCTAACAATTAATAGCTTTAACAAGTTTCGATTAGATATCTTAACAAGTATTATAGATAATTAATTATCATATTGTATATCTTTTTGCACAAGTCTTAGATTCGATTTCTCTTCTAGCTATTAAAGATATTTGAATAATTATAGTAGTGTTTAAGATACTTATGCGTTCAAAGATTGTCTATATAGTATTCCATAAATTTGTTCTATATACAAGAGCGTATTATTAACAATTCGAGAACTTTTACTTAGAAAGTGTCTATTGCAAGTATTGCTAATTTAACTATTAGCTAGTCTAGAATCTATTTAGTAGCAAAAGTCTTAATACTTGATTAGCAGAAATCTAATTTTAATGTTCGAGATATATACAAACTCTTGAAATACTTTGTTTACATCTCTAATTGTTACTTGTTTATACTATAGTAATTTCTATAGTAGAATCGAACAATTTATAAGATTTCTGCGCGCAAGTTATATGTCGACAAGAATATCTCTATTGTATATATAGTAATTGTAAATTGCGCTTGTAAATTGCGCTTAGAAATTGCGCTTGTAAAACTTAACAATATACAAGATTAAATCTTAACAAAGCGCATATCAATTACGTATCTACAAATTCTATTAATTGTAGCTTAATCTTGCGCTTTAAATTATAGAGTAAATATATTGACTAATTAACTAATTTAACTATTAGTTACTAATAATACTAGAATTTGAGCTTCCGGAATTGTTAATAGACTGATTGTTGGATCGGGTTTTGGTTTCAACTATTAAAATCGATTCGACTTAACAATTTTAATATTAGAAATCGATTTAGAACTCGATCGAGTTAATACTAATTTGAAATCGACTTAATTCGACTTAAGTCGATTTTTGATTCTAATATTAGAAATCGAATCGAATTGTTAAGAAATCGAAAATAACATTATTATGTCAAGAATTACTAGAAATAGTATAAAAAAATTTAGATTTAGATTTATTATTGTTATAGATAATATATTATAATAATGCTATAATAGATAGATATTTCTAATATAATTACTAATTAAGTGCAATAAATTAACTATTTCTATTAAATTATTACTAAAAATAATAGAATTTATTAAAAATAATAATTCGAATCGGTTTTTTAAGTTGGATTTCAATTTTATCTTTGAATCTTAATTCGATTTAAGTCGATTTTCGATTTCAACTTTAGAAATTGAATCGATTTTTTCGATTCTAACTTTAGAAATCGATTCAACTCGATTCGATTCGATTAATTGATTCGAACTTGATTAATCGATTCAACGCAATTAATCTAATAATTATTTCGAATTATATTGTTATTTCGAATTATATATCGAACTCGAAATACTCTATATATATTTTTTTTATAATCGAGAATTTTAAATTATATTCTATATATAAAGAATAAATATAATATAAATATAATACAGCAAATCTATCTAAGAATTTTAAAATAAAAAGTATTTCTAAATACTAAAAAAAGAACTAAGTACAAGCAAAGTATATGTTAAATATTAAATTTTTTAAAGAAGCAATTTTTTTTATATACTCGAGAAAGAGCTAGCTATAAGTATAATATATATTAAGTTTTAAATTTTTAAAATAAAATATCTATATTAGAACTTCTAAAACTTAAATTTTATAAATTTTATATAAATTTAATATTAATAGAAATTTAATTATTTAAATATATCGAAAATAACATATTAATATAAGACGCAATCTAGATATATATCTAACAATTATATAGTATAGATTAGACTTAAACAAGATTAAAATATTAGGTTCAAGCAAAACAATTAGTATTTTCTGTCAAATTTAAATATTAATTTATGTCTTTTATTTCTATTTTTCTTAATTATTTGTATAGCTATAATATAAGTAATAAGCAATTATCTTTTACTATATATATAGTATATTCTAAGACTTTTTAAACTTTAAACTATTAATATATATTAAATATAATATTTTCTAATACTCTTTGAAATTTAAATTATTAATATATATTAAATATAAATTCTATTTTAATTGTCGATTTTCGTATATATTATAATAACGTTTAAATTATTAATTTAATAAATCTCTTTGCTTTTAGAATATATTATATATATTTATTATATTACTTAGAATTTTATTTGTATATTAATCGAAATTTTATTTCTCTAAATAAAATTTAGTTTAAAAGAAATCTTTGCTATATATATATGAAGTTTATATTTAAATTAAACAAATTATATATAAAAACAAAATAATATTAATAGATAATAACTTTTTGTCTAAGTTATATTTGTACTAAATATTAACAATATTTGTTTCGAAAATATTAATATAGAACAAGAATAATTATAATTATCTAAGCGCAATATATACTAAATATTAATAGAAATTTCTAATCTTAAAATTTGCATTTTTTATTTATTTTGTTATATATAAATTATAAATTTAGTTAAAATTTAGTATTTATTAAATATAAATAAATATAATATTGTTATACAAAACAATTAAATATATAAAATAATTTTTACTATTGTTAATTATTAGACTAATTGCGTCGAATCGAGTTATAAAATTCGAATCAAATATTCGATTCAAATTGAACCGAAATAATTTCAAAAGTTAAAATCGACTATTCAAGTTAAATTACAAACTTAAAATCGAAAATTTACTTTAAAAGTAGATTCGAATTGTTAAGATTTAACATTAGTATAAAAAGATTCTAAAACAAATAGTAGAAAATTGTATTATATTCTATAATCTCTTAATAGTAAATCATCTAGTAATATATTAAAATAACATATTTAAGCTATTTAGAACTAAAATTTAAAAAGTTAATTTAATTGTATTTTAAAAGAGATTCGAACTCTTAATACAATATAAATATTAAATAGATTAATATTATTTATAACTAGTTTAATATCGATATTGTAATATATTTTTAAATTTAATAATAACTATTAACAAATATATTTGCTCTAATTACTAAGCTATCAAAATTTGTTATTTAAGTTTATTCTATCTATTTATATATATAAAAATAATACTTAAACAATAATATAATTATTAAAGTATTAAATATATATTCTTAATATATTATTAAGAATTAAAGTCTTTAAATTAAGTAAAATCCAATAAAGTTATATACAAGTTGCAATTCTAATATCTATTTTAATTATAATTTTATAATACAAAAGAATAATAAGATAGAATATACAATATAGTAATATATTAGAATAATATATTATAATTGTTCTTGTAATAGTAGATTCTCTAGACTATATATATAAAGTTATTAGTTCAAAATTTTAATAATCTTGTTTGTTTTACTATTATTATAGATAGTTTAATTCGAATTATTTTCTATTTTATTATTATTTTTGTTGTTGTTATTTTTATTAATTCTATTGCTATTGTTTTTATTATTTTTGCTTTTATTTTTTTTGTTATTCTTATTATTTGTTGCTAGATAGTAATTATAACTTAGTTTCTTTATATTATTTTAAATTTTATATTAAGTTTTTTGTCTATAATTATTCTTTTTAATTATATTATTAGAATTCTCTATTTTAAAAATAATAGAATTTAAAATATTTCTTTTCTTTGTATTGTTTAAGATTGCAAATTTTTGAACAAAGATATTAAATTTTTTTATAGAATTGTTATTATTAGCTCTTTTTAAATTATTTAAGCTACTATAATAAATAATTTGTTATTAAATAATTTTTATAATCGATATTATATAGATTGAAAAACTTTTATTAATATTAAGTTTATTGTTAATACTTAATTATAATATTGTTTAATTTAAATATAAAATACCAATAATATATTTAAATAATATATATATTTTTAAAAGATAATCTTATTATTATAATTTTATTTTTAAATAGGTTTTTTTTTAATAATTTTAAGTTAATTTGTTTTTTAAATTGCAAATTTCTTTTTTACTTTTTATCTAAATTTTGTTCTTAAAACATTTTGGTATAAAATTATTAGTATTGTATATTTTATTATATTATATAAATATATTACTATAAAGATTTTAATTAATTTAATTTTTTTAATTTTTTTAAATATATTTACAATTTAATATAGAGATATATATTTAAATAGTTGTTTTACGCAATTTTTTAAGTTAAATTAAAATAATTTTGCAATTATTATTCTATTTTCGATATAACTTTTTCTTTTTCTTATTATTATTTTATTTTTATATATAATTGCAACTTGCAATACTTTTTAAGTTAATTAATAGCATTTTTTTATCTATATATATATTTAGCTTATTTTACAAATAATATATAGAAATAATACAATTATATAGCAACTTAGAATTTTTTTACAATATCTAGTAGAGTGCAACAGAATTTAAAAAATAAAAAATTCGAAAAAATTAACAAAATTGTAAATAATATATTGACAAATAGTTTTATTAAAACAAAATAAAAAATATATATATTAGAATTAGAATTAATATTTATTTCTAATACTTATTTTGAATTTTTGTTAATACAAAATTGTTATTATTTTATATACTTTCGATATTTATAGCAAATAAATTGTTTTTTATATTTTTAACTGATTGTTAAAATATTTTCGAATAAAATATAAAGATACTAGAGTTCTTAGATATATACTGCAAATATTTTGTATTAAAAATCTATTTGCGCAAAAGACAATTAATAACAAAAACTAATATTATAGTTATAAAAATAGACAATTTAGAAATTATAGATAGAATTGTTACAACAACAAAAACAAAATAATATCTATAGACTATTGTTTTAGTAGTTTTTTACTTTTTATTGTTGCTATTCTTATTTTTGTTCTTATTAAATTTAAATTTAAATTTGTTTTTATTTTTTTTAATTTTTATTTTCTTTTAATTTTTCTTTTAATTATTGTAATTTCGACAATATTTATTTTTGTTATTATTTTAATTGTTTTCGAAACTATTATTTTTTAAAATAAAATATAATTTTAAATATAAGTTTTAACAATCTAATTTTTAATAATCGATTTTTTTGCAATTTATATATTTTTTTAATTCAATATATACAAAGTTAAAGTTGTTAATAACAAAAAAAGTATCTTTTATAGTAATAGTTAGTTTAGTAATTGCTATTAAAATAAAAATAATATTAATAGTTAAGATATCTATTAAATTAATATATTAAGTTTTGTAATTATAAATAACAACAAATAATTTTTGCTTTTAAATACTATTGTTATAAAAAAACTTATACTTAAATATCTATTAATTAATCAAAAAACAAACAATATTATTAAAATCGACTAAATATTTAAAAATAAATCAGTTTTTATTTAGAACTAAATTGTTCAAATAGATAGATAGTTTATTAATAATATTGCGAAACTTAATTTTGTATTTGTTAATATTCTAAAAATTGAAAATTTTAAAAAACTTAAATTTAACAATTTTTTTTATTAATATATTTGATTTTTTAAACTTGTATATTTTAACAATTTTTTAATAAATTTTTTTGATTAAATCGATTTTCTTTATATTGTAATACAGATTTTTATTAACAATATTTCGAAATATATTTATATACTTTTTGTTGTCAATATTTTATTTAATTTGTTTTTCGATAATTATATTAAATGATTTAATAGATTTAATATTCGATTTAATATATTTTTAGAGCTTAATTTATTTAAAAATTTCCAACAAATCTTGTTTTTAAATAAGAAAGCTTATACTATTATTAATTTTAACAATTTGTTTAAAAATTGTAAGAGAGAATATAGAGATACTAATAATTATAATAATATTAATATAATCTATTATTTTAGAGCTCTACTAATAGCTTGTAAGCAATAGATAATAATACTAGTAAATATAGTAAAAAGACACAATTGTACAATAAAGATTTCGATAAAGATATTTTAGTTATTAGATTACAAAAATTAAGTAAGTTAATAGAACTTAAATTAGATATTTAGTTTAATAAATTATTTTCGAAAAATTTAGATAAAAAAAATAACTAAATATTTTTTTTTTGTTAATTATAGTTTGAGCAAAATTTTAATAAATAAACAATTAATAAGTTTTTAAATAAGTTTTATATTTTTGTTGTTCTATCTTAAAATTGTAACAAATATAGATTTGAATAGATTTAATAGACTTAATTTGTTTAAAAAATAAAATATTAATAGATAATTTCTAATTAGATTGTTGTTTTTGCTTAATTGTAGATAAAACTTGTTAATTATCTAAAATCTAACTAAGTTACTTAATCTTTTTATTTTTATTTTTTAATTTTAATAATTATAAGAGTAACAATATTGTTTTACATTTTTGCAATTGTTAAATCGATTTTTTCAGTTTTTTTATTTTAATAAAACTAAATATTAGTTTTTTTAATTTTAATTTTTTGTATTTTTGCAATAGTTAAGAGCTTTTTAATTCTATTTAAACAAAATTAATTACTATTTAATTAAGAGTTATATCTAGATACTGCTTTCAGAATAATTAATAAAATTATTTTGATTTTCGAAATATATTTGCAATTTAATTTACTGATTTGTTTTGTATATTGTAGTAAAAAAAAATAACTAGTATTTATTTTAGTTATTGCGCAAACAAATTAACTTATTTAATTGTTAATAAGATTTTTTTTGAAATAGATAGAAAAACAAAGATTAAAAAGACTAAACAATTTAGTTTTCTTATTAATATATCGAAATAGAATTTTGTTTTGCTTTAATAATATATCTCCGATTAATTATTAGCTATACAATTATCGATTTTCAGCTATATAATTACTATATAGTTGATTCTTCGATTTTTAGAGCTTATTATTAATAGATATTTGTTAAAAATAATTAGTATTCTTTAACAAAAACAACAAGTTGCAAATAAGATAAACTTAGTTGTTTTTACAATTTATATTAGTTTTTTTAATAAAATATTTGTGTCTAGAATCTCTAACTAGATATTAGCTATTTAATTGTTAATAGTTAAAAATTTTAGCTGTTCGAATTAGACTGACCGTCGGGTCGGGTTTCGGTTCCAACTTTTGGAACCGACCCGACCCGACGGTTCCAACCCTAGGAATCGACCCGAAACCCGAGTCGGTTCCTAATATTTTGGACACGAATCGACACGACCCGAGTCGATTTTCGGTTCCAATATTAGGAATCGAATCGAATCGCCAAGAAACCGAAAAATTGCGTCATTATGCCAAGAATTACTATTTTTAGAAACAAACTTTAATTTTTAGTTTTTTAAACAAATTCTATAAATTTAAAATAATTATTAATTAATTGTAGAAAATAATAATGCATTACTATAATGCATTACCT